>Ga0315284_10000058_pt1 | contig 151680 bp, 150 predicted proteins | sample YL17G09_16_MG_FD_203696 | JGI IMG/M metagenome (GOLD analysis project Ga0315284, IMG submission 203696) | Sediment microbial communities from Yellowstone Lake, YNP, Wyoming, USA - YL17G09_16 | ecosystem: Environmental > Aquatic > Freshwater > Lake > Sediment | place: USA: Wyoming | collected... | reverse complement strand
GCTTCATCAATTAAATCAATGGCTTTGTCTGGCAAAAAACGGGAAGTGATATAACGACTGGATAATTGAACCGCTGTGATAATGGCCTCATCAGAAATTTTTAAACCATGATGAGCCTCATATTTCTCTTTTAGGCCTCTTAAAATATTGATTGTTTGTTCTTGAGAAGGCTCTTCCACAATAATGGGTTGGAATCTCCTTTCAAAAGCCGGATCTTTTTCAATATATTCTCGATAATTCTTATAAGTGGTAGCCCCAATAACTCGCAATTCTCCCCGAGATAAAGCAGGTTTTAATAAATTAGAAGCATCAATCGCTCCTTCTGCTGCTCCCGCTCCCACTAAAGTATGAATTTCATCAATAAAAGTAATAATATTAGCCTCCTTCTGAATCTCTTTTAGAATCTTCTTTAATCTTTCTTCAAATTCTCCTCGAAATCTGGTGCCAGCAATTAATGACCCCATATCTAAGGAAATAATCTTTTTATTTCTCAAAGTTTCCGGTACTTCATCTTTAGCAATCTCCTGAGCTAATCCCTCGACAATAGCGGTTTTCCCAACTCCAGCTTCACCAATCAAAATTGGATTATTTTTGGTTCTTCGAGATAAAATTTGCATTACTCGACGCAATTCCTCCTCTCGACCAATCACTGGATCAAGTTTATTTTCCTTAGCTAAGGTAATTAAGTTTTGGCTATACTTTTCTAAAAGTTTACCTCTGGGCTCTTGAAATTCATCAATAATTTTTTCACCTTGGCTATATTCTCCTAAAGATTTAAGATAATCTTCTTTTTTAATATTGTACTTCGTCAAAATTTCTTTAGCTGAATTCTTTCCTGATAAAATTCCGTAGAAAAGATATTCTGAAGAAACAAAATTATTTTTATCCTCTAATGATTTCCTCGAAGATAGCTCAATTATTTGAATCGTCTCTGGTGAAAGATACATTTGACCCATACCTTCACCTGAAACAAAAATACGGGGCAGTTTGATAATTTCTCCTATCGTTTCTTTTAATAAATTATCAACATCAATCTTTAATGATTTATTTAAAATATCTCTCACTGAAGAGTCCTCTTCGTCTAAAAGAGTATATAAAAGATGGAGGGCCCTCATTTCCCCCTGATGTCTCTCCCAAGCCATCTGTTGGGCTCGCTCGAGACTGGCTTGGGCCTTAGCTGTAAATCTTGAAAAAGGCATACTTTACAATAAATTTTTCCTGCCTGCCGGCAGGCAGAAATTTTTAATTTAAATTTCTATCAATCAGAAAATAACTATTTTAGAGTATAGCATAAAATTTCTTCTTTTAAAATATTTTATTTGCCAAACTTCCTTTGACGTTTTTTGAATTCTTCTAAAGTTAAGTCAAATTGATGAGCATCAAAATCAGGCCAATAAACTTTCGGAAAGTAAAGTTCAGCATAAGTACCTTGTAAAGGAAGAAAATTGGAAAGCCGCATTTCACCGGAGGTTCTAACAATAAAATCCACATCCGGCAAACCTTTAGTGTCTAAATTAGCCATTATTAATTGTTCAGTAATTTTTTTTGCTGGAATTCTTTTTTGGATTATTTTTTGTACTGCCCGAGTAATTTCATCTCTTCCGCCATAATTTAAGGCAATATTTAAAATCATTTCTTTACTATCTCTGGTTAACTCACAAGCTTTTTGAATATTTCTCTGTAATTGTTTGGGCAAGTCTTTTATATTACCAAGATGACGAAATTGAATTCCTTTCTTTTTGAATTGAGAAGCATATTTTTTAGCAAAAGTGGAAAATAATTCCATTAAAGAATTCACTTCTTCTTTTGACCTGTTCCAGTTTTCAGTCGAAAAACCATAAAGAGTTAGTACTTTAATACCTTTCTTCTTGGCATAATTAATAATCTCTATTACTCTTTTTATTCCTGCTCGATGACCAAACCAAGATGGCAAATGCCTTGCTTTGGCCCAACGTCGATTCCCATCAATCATAATAGCAAGATGTTGAGGTAAATCATTATGAGGCAGGTTTTTATTTATTTTTTCTCTCGATTCAATCATATTTACTATCTTTTATTTTTTTCTTTAGTTCAGGGCTCATCATGGTAGAATTCCAGGGAGGATCAAAACTTAATTTTAAATCTACTTTATTAAAATTTAAATCCTTTAATATTTTTTCCACTTGTTCGAGAAAATAATTATTAAAAGGACAGAGAGGAGTGGTCAAGGTCATTACTACTTTGACTGTCTTTTTCTTATTATTAACGTCTATTTTATAAATTAAACCAAGGTCAACAATGTTTACTCCCAGCTCTGGGTCAACAATTTGCTTTAAAGATTGCAGAATTTTTTCTTTAGTCATTGTCCAGTTATCATCTTGCGAAAACCAGTACCAGCTGGAATGATCCGACCAATAATCACATTTTCTTTTAAGCCACGGAGGTGATCTTCTCGTGCTTCAATAGATGCTTTTACTAGGACTCTGGTTGTTTCTTGGAAGGAAGCTGGCGCCAGAACACTAGAAGAAGTTAAAGCCACATTTTTAATTCCTAAAACTATCTCTTCGGCCTGAGGCGGCTTTTTCTTTTGATCTTTCATCTTTTTAATGGCTTCCTTAAACATTTCTTTTTCAATAATTTCACCCATAATAAATTCTGTATCACCTGAATCGATAATTCTTACCCTAGAAAACATTTGTCGAATAATAATTTCAAGATGTTTATCGTTAATTTTTTCTCCGGCTAAATTATAAACTTTTTTAATTTCTTTCAGAATGTAATCCTGACAAGCTTCTTTACCTAAAATTTTTAAAATCTTTTTAGGATTTAAGTTTCCTTCACAAAGTTGATCTCCTTTTTTTATTCTATCCCCTCTTTTCACCCATAAAGTAGCTATCTCCGGAATTAGATACTTAATAAAATTCTCTTCTTTTTGTTTCTTTTGTTTCGGTTTTTTCTTTCTTTCTATCAAAATATCAGGTTTAATACGAATAATTTTATGATGGACTTCTTTTTCGATCTCAACCACTTCTCCATCAACTTCACTCATCTGAGCTTCTCCTTTTGGAATTCTGGCTTCAACTAATTCTTCAACTCGGGGCAAACCTTGAATAATATCAACAGCTTGAGCCACTCCTCCTGTATGGAAGGTTCTTAAGGTCAATTGCGTTCCAGGTTCACCAATTGATTGAGCAGCAATAATGCCAACCGCCTCTCCTAAATCAATTGGTTTTAACCAACCCAAATCCAAACCATAGCATTTTTGACAAACACCATAAGGAGTTTCACAAGTTAAAGGCGAGCGAATAATTACTTCTTCACAATCATTGGCGATTTCTTTGGCTAATTTATCATCAATTAATTCATTAGCCTTCAAGATAAGGTGTCCTTTTTTCTCGCTTCGCTCGAAATGGGCATCCTGAGCCAGATAGCGACCTCTGATTTTATCCTCAAATTTTTCACTTATTTCTTCAGCTTCTTTCTTATTGATCTTCAGTCCATTTTTAGTATGGCAATCTTCCTCCCTGACGATCACTTCTTGGCTAACATCAACTAATCTGCGAGTAAGATAACCAGCAAAAGAAGTCTTTAAGGCAGTATCAGCTAAACCTTTTCTTCCACCGTGAGAAGCAGCGAAATATTCCAAAACATTAAAACCTTCTTGGTGAGAATTTAAAATTGGTAAGTCAATAATTCTACCAGCTGGATTTACTACTAATCCTTTCATTCCCATAATCTGAGTGGCTACTCCCCAGTCACCTCGAGAACCAGAGTTAAAAATAATAGAAACCGGATCTAAAGGATCTAGAGTCTTTGGAATTAATTCTGCAATTTGAGAGATAGCATGATGCCACTGCTCTTCTGATAAAGATTTTCTTTCGCTCTTAGTTAATAATCCCTCTTGATATTGAGTATTAATTTCATCGATCTTTTGAGAAGTTTTGTTTATTATCTGGGGTTTTTGTTGAGGAATTTTTAAATCAGTTAATCCCCAGCTAATCCCAGACAAAGTGGCATAATAAAAGCCAAGTTCTTTAATACTGTCTAAAATATCAGCACATTTATTAAAATCTTTATAGAGATAAATAATATCGCGAGTAATCTTCTTTAAGTCTCTGGCTCCCAGCTGTTTATTAATATAAGGAAAATCTTGAGGTAAGGTTTGATTAAAAATAATCCTGCCAGGAGTAGTGATAATAATTTGCCCTGGTTTTTCTTCATCAATAGTTGGTTTATCTAAACGAACTCTGATTATTTCTTGAAATTTAATTTTCTTATTATCTAAAGCTAAGAAAACCTCTTTGGTATTAGAAAAAGCTTTATACTCATTTTCTGACTTATTATCTTTTATATCCATTGTCAGCCAATAAATTCCCAAAACCATTTCATGCCGAGGCTGCATCACTGGTTCACCATCAGCTGGTTTGAGCAGCCCTAGACTAGCTAACATCCTATTTTGAGCTTCTCTTTGGGCTTCTTCGGTTAAAGGTAAATGAACTGCCATTTGGTCACCATCAAAATCAGCATTAAATGGTTGACAAACTAAAGCCGGAATTTGAATCGCTAGACCTTCGATTAATCTTGGTTTAAAAGCCTCAACGCTTAAACGGTGTAAAGTGGGCGCTCGGTTCAGAAGCACATATTTATCTTTAACCACGGTTTCTAATATTTCCCACACAATATCCGGTCCTTCTTCAATTAATCGATTGGCAGCTCGAGGATTAAAAACAATTTCTCTTTTCATTAGTTCTCCTATCACAAAAGGCTTAAATAACTCTAAAGCCATTTTTTTCGGCAAACCACATTCATGAATTTTTAAATTCGGGCCAATAACAATAACTGAACGGCCTGAGTAATCAACTCTTTTGCCTAAAAGATTCTGTCTAAAACGGCCTTGTTTGCCTTGCAAAATATCGGCTAGAGAACGTAGAGGACGATGTTGCGCTGCATGCATTGGTGCTGAACCGGAAGATTTTCTAATTGAATTGTCAATTAAAGCATCAACAGCCTCTTGAAGCATGCGTTTCTCGTTCTTAATGATTACTTCTGGAGCTTTTAATTCCAACAATTTCTTTAGTCGATTATTTCTATTAATGACTCTTCTATATAAATCATTTAAATCAGATGAGGCGAATCTGCCACCGTCAAGTTGGACCATGGGTCTTAATTCTGGTGGTAACACCGGCAAAATAGTCAAAAACATCCATTCTGGCCTAACCCCAGATTTAATCATCGATCGGACTAGTTTTAATCTTGCCAATAATTTCTTATCTGTTTGTGGTTTTATTTTGGATTTACTAATAGCGTTTTCTAATTCCTGATTTAATTTTTTCAGATCTATGGCTTCGAGAAGTTTTTTTACTGGTTCGCTGCCAGTAGCAGCAGAGAAAATGTGGGCATATTCTTTTGAAAGCTGAAGATAATCAATTTCTGATAAAACTATTTTTAGTTTTAAAATTTCTAATTCTGTTTTAGCCTTTAAATAAGAACCTTCTAATTCTTTCCTTTTTTCTTTGGGCCAATTTTTACATTTATTTTTAAACTCTTTTTCTAAATCCTCCAAGGCTTTGGCTTTAGCGTTAGCATCGACTAAAGTTACAATATAGCTATTGTAATAAATCACCTTCTCTAATGAAGGAAGAGTAATATTAAGCATTAAACTTATTCTTGAAGGAATACTTCTCAAAAACCAAATATGGGCCACTGGGGCAGCTAATTTTATATAGCCCATCCTTTCTCGCCTCACAGAGGACCTGGTGACTTCTACACCACAACGATCGCAAACTACTCCTTTATAGCGAGCAGTCTTATATTTACCACAAGCGCATTCATAATCTTTTACCGGTCCAAAAATTTGTTCGGAAAAAAGACCCTCTTTTTCTGGTTTCTGAGTTCTATAATTAATAGTTTCAGCCTTTGTCACTTCTCCATAAGACCAAGAAAGAATTTCTTCTTGGGAAGCAAGTCTTAAAGAAAGAGCTTCAAAATCTTTGATTCTTAAATCTTTTTGATCATTCATAAAAAAATATTATTCGCAAAAAAAATTAATTGGCTTTTTCTTTTTGCTCAAAAGAACTTTCGTCAGTTTTTACTCCTAGAAGATTGATTGATAAACCTAAAGCTTGAAATTCTTTGAGAATAACATTGAAAGCAGCAGGAATATTAGGACTTTTTATTCTTTCTCCTCTGATAATAGATTCGTAAGTAGCTGCCCGACCAATAACATCATCAGATTTTATGGTGAGCATCTCTTGAAGGGCATAAGCAGCACCATAACCTTCCAAAGCCCAAACTTCCATTTCTCCAAATCTTTGGCCACCTAAATGAGCTCTACCACCTAACGGCTGCTGAGTAATCAAAGAATATGGCCCAATAGATCTCATATGGACTTTATCTTCAACCATATGTTCAAGTTTAATCATATACATAATGCCAATGGCCACTTTCTTATCAAAAGGTTCACCAGTTTTTCCGTCATAAAGAAGAACTTTTCCATCTTCAGCCAAACCAGCAGCTTTCAGTTCATTTTTAATATCTTCTACACTAGCGCCATCAAAGGCTGGAGTGACAGCTCGATAACCAAGCTTCTCGCAGGCTAAACCTAAATGGTTTTCAAAAACTTGACCCAAATTCATTCTTTTACCAACACCTAAAGGATTGAGAATTATATCAACTGGTGTGCCATCTTCTAAGTAAGGCATATCCTCTTCAGGTAAAATAATAGAAATCACTCCTTTATTACCATGCCGCCCAGCTAATTTATCGCCTACCCTTAATTTCCTTAACTCTGCGATTTCCACATTAATCTTTTTAATCACTCCTGCATCCAATTTATCTCCGTTCTGACGACTCAAAATTTTAGTTCTAATTACTCTGCCAATGCGCGAAGGTTCTAAAACCAGAGAGCTATCTTTTATCTCTTTTATTTCCTCACCAAAAATAGCTTGAAGAAGCCGCTCTTCCGGGATTAATTCTGTTTTTCCTTTGGGAGAAATTTTTCCCACCAAAATATCTCCTCCTTTAACCTCTGCTCCAAGACGAATGGTGCCATCTTCATCTAAATCCTTTAATTTTTCCTCAGAAATATTGGGAATATCTCTAGTCGTCATTTCTGGCCCTAATTTTGTATCTACTACATCACAACTGAATTCTTCTAAATAAACTGAGGTGAAATAATCTTTTCTTAGAACTCTTTCTGAAATAATAATGGCATCCTCATAATTAAAACCATAAAAAGGAAGAAAAGCCACTAATAAATTCTGACCTAGGGCTAAGATTCCATTTTCTGTTGCTGAACCGTCAGCTAATAAATCGCCTTTTTTTACTTTTTGACCTTTTTGAACAATTGGTTTTTGATGAAGACAGCTGTCTTTATTGCTTCTTTCAAAATTTATTAATTCATATTTCTTTTTGTTTCTTTCTCTGGTTTTAATAGTAATATGAACGCTATCCACCTCTATCACTTCACCATCTACATCGCTAACTAAACATTGTCCTGATTCTAAAGCAATTTTTTTCTCCATACCAGTAGACACTAAAGGTGCTTTTGGCCTAACACAAGGCACTGCTTGTCTTTGCATATTAGCACCCATCAAGGCTCTATTAGATTCATCGTGCTCCAAGAAAGGAATTAAACTAACAGCTGCTGAAATAGTCTGTTGGCAAGAAACATCTATTAAATCAATCTCTTGGCGTTTAGCCATTGATGGTTCTCCATCAATTCTTGCTCCTACCATTTCGTCTTTTATTCTTCCTTTTTCATCAATATCTACTCCTCCATGAGCAATCTTATATTCCAATTCTTCAAAAGCATCTAACCAAATGATTTCTTGAGTTAAATATTCATTTTTGACTTTAATATAAGGAGTCTCAATAAAACCAAATTCATTAAGCCTGGCGTATAAAGCTAAAGATAAGACTAAGCCAATATTCTGACCTTCTGGTGTTTGAATAGGACATAATCGGCCATAATGACTTGCATGGACATCACGAACTTCCAAACCCGCTCTTTCTCTAACCAGACCTCCCGGACCCATGGGCGTAGCTTTTCTTTTATGTTCTAACTCTGAGAGCATATTCATCTGTTCCATAAATTGACATAACTGGGAAACATTGAAAAATTCTTTTAGACTAGTGACTAATTGTCTGGGATTAATTAATTGGGCTGAATTTAAAGTTAAGGGATCAAGGGTAGCCATTCTATCTTGAATAGTTCTTCTCATTCTCATAATGCCAACACGAAAACGATCTGTTAAAATCTCTCCTACAGCTTTTATTCTTCGATTGCCCAAGTGATCAATATCGTCATCTTTGGCCTCGGGGTCAATATTAAGACGAATGATTTCTTTAACAATAGCTATTAAATCTTTTTGAGTTAAAGTTCTTTGATCAAGAGAGACATCTATTCCTAATCTCTGATTCAATTTATGGCGGCCGACTTTAGCTAAATCATATCTATCTCGTCTGAAAAACATATTGTTTATCAGATCTCGACTATTATCGTACGTTGCTAATTCTCCTGGTCGTAAACGGTGATAAATCTCAATATAACCTTCTTCCTGATTAGCAGAAGGATCTTTTTCAATAGTTTTTTCAACATATTTAAGAAGAGCTTCTTCTTTCAAAGAAGCAAATGATTTTTTAATTTCATCGTTCGTTTTGAAATCAAAAACTTTGAACAAAGCGGTCACAGGTACTTTTCTTTTTCTGTCTATCTTCACCCAGATTACTCCATCAGTATCAGTCTCGAACTCTAGCCAGGACCCATGATAGGGAATTAATTTTGCTCCAAAAAGATTAACCCCTTTAAAATTCACTGATTGAAAATATACACCTGGCGAACGATTTATTTGGGAAATAACAACTTTTTCTATACCATTAATAATAAAAGTGCCCCGAGGAGTCATCACTGGAACTTCTCCAAAATAAACCTCTTGCTCTTTCACTGTTCCTTGTTTTTTATTGGTTAATCTAAGCTTAACCCTTAAAGTGGCTTCATAATTAAGCTCTTTTTCTTTGGCTTGTTTTTCAGTTAATTTTGGCTCTTCTAAATAATAATCAAAAAATTCCAGCTCTAATTCTTTACCAGTATAATCTTTAATAGGAGAAAGTTCTTGAAAAACTTCTTTAATTCCTTCTTTAATGAACCAATCAAAAGAAGCAGTTTGAAATTGAGTCAAAGACTGGGGTTCTAAAATTCCCCGGTAGTGACGGGCAAAACTCTTTGTCTCTAAAATCTTGGACATTTAATAATCAATTATTAAAAATTGCAAACGTACAAAAACTCCTACCCAAGTAGGACTGGTCCTTGTTTCTACAAGTATAATAAGAGCCTGCCTCTCCGCCAACTGGCGGATCGGCAGAACCTTGTTTCTCCCTGCCCGTCCGGTAGGCAGGACTTCGCTCGAAATAAATATTTTTTATTCACTCTCTCGCTATTTTTAAAGCCTTAAGAATAGCTTGAGCTATTCTCTTAGAAGTAATACTTTTTTCCTGAGAAGTGTCCAAAAAAACGCGACGGATATCCTTCTGATCTATTTTATTCTTTTTTAAAAATTTGTCAAGAGAAATGAGTAAATCCTCTCCATTATCAGCCTTGATTTGGTATTTTTTACTGCTAACCCAGAAAGATAAAAGAATCATAAAATCATAAATTTGTCCTTACAACTTCGTTGTAAGGGATCAGGGCAAATTTTTTATAAGAACCTGACTCGCTTTACTCGGCAGAACCTTGTTTCTCGCTTCGCCCCGTTTAAAGGGGCTTTGCTCGAAATGAGATGTATCGGCTCCGCCGATGAATCTAAAAAACATAATAAATTTACCCTACACGATCATTTCGCCATTCTTTAATTTTCTGATGATTGCCTGACAAAAGAATTTTTGGTACTCGCCAAGTTATTTTTTTGTTTTTTGGATAGGGATAAAAGACTTCTGGTCGAGTATATTGAGGGTATTCGTATTTACTTGGTAACAGAGAAAAAGATTCCTCCTTTAATGATTCCTCTTTGATAGCTCCTGGGATTAAACGAGCAATGGCATCCACTAAAATCATTGCTGGTAATTCTCCGCCTGTCAAAATGTAATCGCCGATAGAAATTTCTTCATCAGCAAGATACCTGGCTACTCTTTCGTCCACTCCTTCATAATGAGGGCAGATTAAAATTAATTGATCATACTTTTTTAATTGCTCCAATTTTTTTTGAATCAGTTTTTTCCCTTTGAGAGAAAAGAGAATTACTCTGGTTTTAGTTTGTTTCTGATTCTTTCTTAAATCTTTTAAAGCTTTAAAGATCGGTTCTAACATAAAAATCATCCCTGCTCCGCCACCATAAGGCCTATCATCAACTGTCTGATGTCTATCTTTAGTCCATTTTCTTAAATTGAAAATATTTATTTTAAGAAGTTTTTTTGCTTTAGCCCTTTTAATGATAGAGGTATTAAAATAACTCTCAAAAGCTTCGGGAAAAATTGTAAGAATATCAAAACGCATAATTATTCTATGGATAAAAAAATCGCGGTAGATTATTCATCATACCGCGATTTTGTAAATTTTTCAATCAAATGACGAGATCGCCGATTAAATTAAAGATTTAAACCCTCGGTAATCTGATCAACTGCCTGTTCGGCTTCTCGAGTATGAGTGGAACCAACTGGTTCCTCAATCTTGAGATTAATTCTTGCTCGATTCTTAGCCCCGACAACTCTTAAAATAGTACGAAGAGCTTGAGCTGTTGCTCCTTGACGGCCAATAATTTGAGCCATGTCTTGAGGATCTACTTTCAAAGAAAGTAGAACTCCCATTTCATCGACTTTTCTTTCAACTTTGACCGCGTCGGGATTATTAACTACACTCTTGACTACAGTTTCGAGGACTTTTTGATCTACAGGTATTTCAGCCATATTTTCTATTTAAACATTCTTATTAATTTCTTTGCTATCCGAGTAGCCGTCGACCTTCTTCCAGCTACCAAATCTTCTGTATTATACACTATTCTTTATTTCGAGTAAAGCGAGAAAAAAGGTAATCCTTATTTCGAGTAAAGCGAGAAAAAAGGTAATCCTTATTTCGAGCAAAGCCCTGCCTGCGCAGGCAGAGAGAAAAAAGGTAAACTTTATTTTTTCTCAAGCCCCGTTAGAAACCTTTAACTAAAAATTTTTTAAGAAAAATTTTTAGTAACTCTCAAGTGAAATTATATAAGGTAAATTATCTATTAATCTTTTAGAAATCTTAATTCTAAGACGCGTTTTCTAACGGGGCAAGTAGTTTTTCTGATTCTTCTAATTTAATCGAGAGCAACTGTGAACTATTACCTTCACCAATCGTCACGCCATAGATTACTTCAGCTATAGTCATCGTCATGCGATTATGAGTAATAATAATAAACTGAGTATTTTTACAGAGCTCTTTCAAGATTTGAGAAAAACGTTGGCTATTCTCTTCATCTAAGGCAGCATCGACTTCATCAACCACCACTAATGGCGGATCTGATTGATTAACGATAGCAAACAGTAAGGAAATGGCCGCTAAAGTTTTTTCTCCGCCAGAAAGCATTTCCAAGCTCTTTAATTCAGTCTTGGGAATATCTACTCTAATATCAACGCCCCAATATAAGAACCCCCCGCTATCGCTCGAGAACCTTTTTTCTCGCTCCGCTCGAAATGGTTCTTTTGTTTCATCAAGCACTGGATTACCGTTCTCTTCTTCAATGTTGGATAAAATTCTTTGTTTTTTGATTTGTTCTAATTTGGCTGATCCTCCAGAAAACATCAATCGAAAATATCGATTAAAATCTTTATTGATTTCATTTAAAGATTTCTCGAAAGTTTTTTCAATTTCTTTAGTTAATTCCTTAATTAAAATTTTTAAATCCTGGGACCCTTTTTGAAGATCTTCTATTTGTTGAGATAAAAATTCATATCGTTTTGAAACTTCTTGGTATTCTTTCATCACATTTACATCTTCTGTTCCTATCTCGGCAATCTCTCGTTTAAGCCTAAAAACTTGTTTTTCCAAAAGGATAAATTTCTCGCCATCTAAAAGAATATCTTTTTTATTCTCCTGATTTCGAGCGGAGCGAGAAACAAGGTAATCCTTATAATATTTTTCAATTACAGTATAATCTAAGCCTGTTTCTTCTACTCTTCTTTTAAAATCTTCTAACCGCAATTTATATTTTTCAACTAATAATTCTTCCTTTTGGACCTCTTTTAATAATTCTTCCTTTTGGCTCCTCAGTTTAGTTATTTCTTCAAAAGCACCCCGAAATCCTTTGTTTTTTTCGTTAATTTCTTCCTCATTTTTCTTCAATTCTTGACTTCTAACTAATAACTTTTTCTCTAATTCCTCTAAAGCATCTTGGATTTTATTAATGTCCTTCTGATCACCTCTCTCCTTGTCAGAAAAAATAACATTCAAATTATCAACAATTTCCTTTATTTTTTTATGAACCAAAGGTAAATCTTTAATTTCTAATAAATGCTCTAACTGATTCTTAATATTTGATATCCTTTCTTTTAATTCCTCTTTGGAAAAAGAAAAGCCAGGATTTACTTCCTGCCGGCCTAATTCTCTTAAAAACGTCGATTTTCGGTTTTGCAAAGCAATAATTTCTTGAGTGATATTTTGAACTTTTGCTTCCAAACCATTGTTCCCTTCCTCCTTAGAAAACAATAATCTATTTTCTTTTTCTTGAATTTCTTTATTTATTTTTTCTAAATTTTGATTCAAACTGTCTAAATCCTGCCCTTTCGGAGAATTCTCTTGGAGAACGGAGTGATAAATATTGGCAAAATATTGTTTTTCTATTTCAGATAAGTCTTCTCGAATTTTTTCCCTTTTTTCCCATCGATTAACTTGTCTTTTAAGAGACCTCAAATGAGGCAGGATTTCTTTTTCTAAAGCCAAAGTTTTGTCTAAGTTGATATCAGTTTCCTCTAACTTTCTCTTTGTTTCCTCTTTTTTTAGTTCAATATTTTTCAACCCTAAAATCTCCTCCAGCATTATTCTCCTCTCTTGAGGAGAAACCAAGAGAATATTTTCTATTGATCCTTGATTAATGATAGAAAAACCTTTAAGCCCTATCTTGGCACTAGCTGTTAAATCAATGATATCCTTTAAGCGGCAAGATTTATGATTCAAAAAATAACTATTATTTCCTTCTTTATCAATTCGTCTTAAAATGCTAATTTCACTGTATTCTAAATTAAAAACTTTCCCCTGGTTATCGAAAATTAATTCTACTTCACAAAAAGCGGCTGAGGTATCTTTTTCACTCCCCGCAAAAATCAAATCCTGACCTTTATCAGCTCTAATATTTTTGAAACTTTGCTCACCTAAAGCCCAGCGGAGAGCATCAACAATATTTGATTTTCCAGAACCATTAGGTCCAATAATAGCCGTAATTAAAAAAGGAAACTCTAAAATTGTTTTCCCTTTAAAAGATTTAAAATTTTTTAAAATTATTTTCTTTAAAAACATACTACCAACCTTTTAATTCCAAAGCTTTTTGAGCCGCATTAATTTCTGCTTCTTGTTTAGAATAACCTGTGCCTTGGGCAATTAAATCTTCGTTAAAATAAACGCCAACCTCAAATTGTTTAGCATGATCAGGCCCCCATGATTTCAAACTTTTATAAATAGGAGTAATACCTAATAATTCCTGACCCTTTTCTTGAAAAAGACTTTTAGCGTCTTTGTAAGACGCTGTCTGAAGAATAGTCTCGGTCTTAGAAAGAATATATCTCTCAATAAAATCTTTGGCTTTTTCTATGCCTCCGTCTATATAAAGAGCGCCAATCAAAGCTTCAATAGCATTGGCTAAAAGGTAGGAACGGCTATTTTTTAATTCTTTAGCTTCACCATGAGAAACTAAAAGATAATCCTCGAGTTTTAACTCTTTAGCTATTGCTAATAAAGAATCGCTATTAACCAAAGCAGCTCTTAAACTAGTTAATTGTCCTTCGGAAAATTGAAGGTAATGTTTAACTAAATAATCAGCCACCACAAAGCCTAAAATTGAATCTCCCAAGAATTCTAATCTTTCGTTATGAGGAATATCCCAGTCTTTATGTTCGTTTAAAAAAGAACGGTGGGTTAAGGCTTCTTTTAATAAATCAAAATTCTGAAAAGATATATTTAAATCCTGAGTAATCTTTTTAAAATCTTTCATCATTGTGTTTCCTCTTTTTGTTTAAGAGTTTCTTCTATTTGCTGATAAATTGTTCCTAAAACACCATTAACGAAACGACGAGAAGAATCACCGCCAAAACTTTTCGCCAATTCAACAGCTTCATTTATTGCCACTTTAGGAGGAACTTCTTTCTTTACTCCAAAAATTAATTCAAAAATTCCTATCCTTAAAACATTTCTATCAATAATGTTAATTTGCTCAATAGGCCATTCCGGCGCACCATTTTCAATCAATTTGTTCATCTCTCCCCAATGAGCTAAAATTCCTTCAAGAAGAGTTTTTGGGTAATTAGAATCCTCTAAACCTTGACCAAGATTATCTAAATTCCTTTGAAAAATTGACCTTACGTCTTTATCCTTCAAATTGTGAAAATCCCATTCATAAAGGGTCTGCAAAATGATAGAACGAGAAAGATGACGAGAACCCATATCTTAAAATCAATTTTTAATTTTTAATTTTAAATTTTTAAACTGACGCAAAGTGTCATCCTGAGCGAAGCGAAGGATCTCCCAACTTGTTTGGGAATTGGTTATTTATTTTGAACTTCTTTTTCTTTTACTTTCTTTTCCTTTTTAGAAAGTCCTTTGTAAACATCGACCACTACCTGGTCTTTGTAATAACCACAATAAGGACAAACGCGATGGGGTAAAATCTTGCGGCCACAATGAGAACATGTAACTAAATTTAATGGTTTTAAAGCCATATGAGAACGTCCTTTATTAACTCGAGAACGAGAATGATGTCGCGCAGGAACACCCATAAAAATAATTTTTAATTTTGAAACAAAATACAACCTTTAGAAGAATAGCATAAAAAAACTCTAAAAACAAGTCAGATTTTTTGGATCTTTAACCCAATCTTCTCTTTATTGATGCTAATCCCCTCTTTTAATTCCTCAGGAGTAACTTGAATTTTTAATTCTTCGGCCCCTGTTTCTTTTTTAATAAAATCTTTCCATTGCTCAAGCATTAACTGTAATTTTTGAGCATGAATTTCTAAGATAATGCTTATTTTATCTTTAGGTACTAATCCTTGATTTTTTCTTTCTTCCTGAATTTGTCTTACTAATTCTCTAATAATCCCCTCTTCTAATAATTCTGGGGTTAGTTGAGTATCAAGTTTTATTTCTTCTCTGAGTTCAAGATTATAATCAAAAAATATGTCTTTAACATTAATTTCTTCTTTTAAAATTTTTAATAATTCATTCTGCCCCTTTAGTTTTTCATTCTTAATTCTTAATTCTTTTAAAGGTTGGCGCACTTTAATATTTTCTTTTTGGCGAAGGCTTAAAGCTTTTGCGCTAAGATCTCTTATTTCCTGCATTAAAACTAATATTTTTTTATTTTGATATTTCCTTTCTCCTTTTGAATAATCAGCTAAATGAACACTCTCTTTATCTTGTTCTTCTTTTAGTTCTTGCCAGATAATTTCTGAGAAAAAGGGGCAAAATGGTGCTAAAAGGAGCGCAAATTCTTTAAGAACTATTCTTAAAATCATAGAGCTTGTTTCCCATTCTGTTTGATCGTCTGGTTTTTGAAAAACACGTCGAGAGCGCCTCAGATACCAACGAGATAAATCATCAACAAAGTTATCTAAAACTTTAGTGGCCTCAAAAATAGAATAATGATCTAATAAATTTATGACCTTTGCTTTTGTTTCTTCCAAATCTGCTAAAATCCATTGATTTAACAAAGAGAGATTAGAAATTTTGGCTTCACTCTTAAAAGCATATGTCTGGTAGAAAAGAAAAACATTCCAAATAGTATTTAAAAATCTCCTCTGAAAATTTAATAAATCTGTTTCGAGAAATCTTTTCTCTTCGCCAGGTCTATTAACAGTAAACAAAAACCACCTTAAAGAATCCGTCCCGTATTTTTCAATAATTTCCATGGGCTCAATAACGTTACCTTTTGACTTAGACATTTTTTCTCCTTTTTCATCTAAAATTAAACCTAAGCTAATAACATTTTTATAAGCTGGCCCTAATTCTAAAAGAGTGGAAATGGCTAAAAGTGTATAAAACCAGCCCCTGGTTTGATCCACTGCTTCGCAGATATAATCAGCTGGAAAAGGAATTTGTTTAATCATTTTCCGCGCTGGCAAATTAGAGTTATTAAACTGTTCAAAAGGAAAATGCCATTGGCTATAAGGCATGGAACCAGAATCGAACCAACAATCTATTACTTCCTCTCTTCTTTTCATCTCCTTTCCGCATTTCGGACATTTAATTTTAATTTCATCGATATAGGGTCGATGCAAATCTAGGTCGCCATCGTCATTTAATGGCCAAGCCTTGTAGGGAATGTTCCCCCACTCTCCTAATTTAGGTCGATATTTATTTAAAACTGTCGATAGAGTTTCTTCATGAGAAACAAGAAGAATATTCTGATGCGGATATTTACAAGTAGCCTCTTTTAAAGCGTCTAACATTCTTCTTCGCACATCAGTTAAATTCTCTCCTCCCTCTGCCGCTTTAATATATCTTTGATCTAAATTTTCGAAAAGCTTTTGATATTCTTCTACTGACCTACCATTATAAACACCAATATTGGTTTCTCTCAGACGAGAATCAGTAATAATTTTTATTTTTAAAGCCTTGGAAATTATTTCTGCCGTTTCTTTGGCCCGAGTTAAATCAGAACTAATAATTAAATCTATATTTTCCTTTTTCAGAATTTGGGCTATTTTTTGAATTTCTTTTTTGCCTTTTTCTGTTAAATGAGAAGGATTTTTTTCTGGGTAACAAGAAATATATCTCTCTATATTAGCCTTGGACTCCCCGTGGCGCAAATAATAAAATTTTGGGTTAACAATAGCTTTTGCTTGAAGTTCTTTTAAAGAACCGATAACTTCATAATGGTCGCATTTCTCACATTCCCAAATAGGCAGAGGCGTACCCCAGTAACGATTGCGAGAAATAGCCCAGTCTTTTATCTCACTCAGCCACTGGCCAAATCTTCCTTCTTTAATATACTGAGGCACCCAGTTAATTTTTTGATTATTCCTCATCAGCTCTTTTTTGACTTGAGATATTTTAATATACCAAGCCTCAAAAGCGTAATAAAGCAAAGGTGTGTGGCAACGCCAGCAAAAAGGATATTCATGGGTTGTCCCTTTTAAATCTCCGAAATATAAAAGATTCCTTTCTTCAAGGTTTTTAAAAATAATAGAATCTGCTTCTTTAAAAAATTTGCCTTTTATTTCTATTACTTCATGAGGCCCCTCAGTAAAACAACCTTTATCGTCAATATTTTTGATAAACGCTAAACCTGCTTTTTTTGATAGTTCCATATCATCTTCTCCAAAAGCAGACGCAATATGGACTAAACCTGTTCCTTCTTCTGTAGAAATAAAACTTCCTTCAACAACTTCATAGATTTTTTTATCCTCCTGCTCTTTAAGAGAGTGAAAATATAAAGGTTTATACTTCTCGCCTATCAATTCTTTTCCTTTAATTTCCCCCAAGAACTCAGTTTCTTTTTGGGGTGGTTTAATGTAGCTAATTAAAACCTCATCTTTTATTTGCCACAATTTATAATCTAATTTCGAATCAACAGCAATCGCCACATTAGCTGGTAAAGTCCAAGGAGTAGTGGTCCAAACCAATAATTGTATCTTGTATTTAGTATCTTGTATCTTGTATTGTTGTAGAAGAGATGATTTAGGATTAAAGATTTCAAATTTAATATAAAGAGAGGGATCTTTAACTATTTCATATCCTAAAGACACTTCATGACTTGATAAAGGAGTGCTGCAGCGTGGACAATAAGGTAAAACTTTATAGCTTTTATATAACAATCCCCTTTGAGCAATTTGTTTTATTACCCACCAAACAGTTTCAATATATTCAGGCTCAAAAGTAATATAAGGATTTTTTGTATCAATCCAGTAGCCCATTCTTTCAGTTAATCTTTCCCATTCTTCTTTGTAGCGCCAGACTGATTCTTTAGCTTTTTCATTAAATTGTCTTATCCCATATTTTTCTATTTCGGTCTTATTTTTAAAACCCAGTTCTTTTTCAACTTCTAATTCTACTGGTAAGCCATGAGTATCCCAACCAGCTTTTCTTTCAACTAAGAAACCTCTCATTGTTTTATAGCGACAGATCAAATCTTTAAAAGAACGAGCTAAAACATGATGAATGCCTGGTCGGCCATTGGCAGTTGGCGGTCCTTCATAAAAAATAAAAGGCCGAGATTTTCTTCGGTTTTCTACGCTTTTTTCAAAAATTTTATTTTTTTGCCAAAAATTGAGAATTTCTTCTTCTTTTTTAACAAATTCTAATTCTGCCATATTCCTTTAAATTTACCTTAAATTAGAAAAAAAATCAAAATTTCGCTATACTAAAAGTGTGGTAAAAAAATTCTTTCAAAAAGATTTAGTGACAAATAGAAAGGCTTATTTTGATTATGAGATTCTGGAGAAATTTGAAGCTGGAATTGTTCTTTTAGGTATGGAGGTGAAATCTTTAAAACAAGGTAAAGCCAGCATTGTTGGCGCTTATGTTGTAATCAAATACCATGAAGCTTTTCTTCTAAATACCTCTATTCCTCCCTATCAACCTCAAAATACCTCACCTGACTATGAACCACAAAGAACAAGAAAACTTCTTTTGAAAACCAAAGAAATTGATTATTTATCTGGTAAAAACAAACGTCAAGGATTGACTTTAATCCCCTTAAGGGTATATAATAAAAACGGTTTAATCAAAGTAGAAATTGCTTTAGTTAAAGGGAAAAAGAAATTTGATAAAAGAGAAGTGGTTAAAAGAAGAGAAATTAAAAAAAGGATAGAGGAAACTAAAAAAGGAGAATATTAATTTCGAGTAAAGCGAGAAAAAAGGTTCTGCCGACCCGCCAGTTGGCGGGGAAGCAGGTTCTTATATTGTCTGGGGATGCTCGGATTCGATAGGAAGGAATTTCTTAAAATGCGAGTTGAGGAAACTTCGTTAGCTCATTAAAATCGAAGCGGCAATTAAATGCCAATCAAATTCCTGCTTATGCTTATGCTTAATGCATAAGTTAAGCTTATCCTCTTTTGAGGAATTTCTTTAATTGATTCTCAATAGATTAAAGAGATTTAAACATCGAGATAGATGAAAATTAGCGTATCCGACTAACTTTCATCAAAAAAACTTCGGATAGTGTTAAGAAAAAGTTTGTTCGGTTTCTTTTCTTAACACTATTAAAACTGAACTACACTCGTAGAATTATTAAGAATGAACTTCTTAGACGCGGGTCCAACTCCCGCCATCTCCACCCTTCACTTTAATTTATTACTACTTTGTTTCCCTCAAAAATTCGCCTTATTGGTAAAGATGGAAAAGTAATAGGAATTCTCCCTTACGAAGAGGCTCTTTTAAAAGCCAAGGAACGAGGATTAGATTTGGTCGAAGTAACCAGAAAAACAGATCCTCCGGTTTATAAATTAGGAGATTATAACAAGATAAAATACGAACGAGAGAAAAAACAAAAATTGCAAAAATTTAAAGAGAGACGAACCGCACCAAAATCAATTAGAATCGGATTTAATGAAAGTTCCCATGATTTATTAACTAAAGTAAAAAAAATAGAGGAGTTCTTGAATGATGATAGAATAGTTAACATTGAAATGCGTTTGCGTGGTCGAGAAAAAGCTCATGGTGATTTAGCCAGATCAAAAATAGAAGATTTTTTGGACTTAATCAAAGATTCTTGCAAAATTATTCAGCCTTTGCAGAGATATCCTCAAGGGTTTATCGTTACTTTAAAGAAAAATTGATTAAATTTTAAATCATGAAAAAGATGGGTAAAACATCAATCCAAAAAAGAATTAAAATTACTAAAACAGGTAAAGTTTTAAGAAGAATTAGCAACCAAGGGCATAATCAGGCTAAAAAATCTTCCAAAACAAAACAACAAAGCAGAAAGAGTGCTTCTTTTCATTTATACGCAAAACAGGTTAAAAGAGATATTTTTTAGTTAATATGGCAAGAGTCAAACGAGGCATCATGGCAAATAAAAGAAGAAAAAACCTTTTGAAATATACAAAGGGTTTTAGATATGGTCGGAAAACAAAATATCATCTCGCTAAAGAAGCTTTGCTTCATGCCTGGACTCATGCCTTTAGAGATAGAAAAAGAAAGAAAAGAGAAAAAAGACAACTTTGGGATATAAAAATTAATGCTGCTTCAAGAGAATTAGGATTAAACTATAGTAAGTTAATAACTCAGATTAAAAAAGAGAACATCAAAATAGACAGAAAGATTTTAGCTGAATTAGCTGAAAAGCAGCCTCAAATTTTCAAAGAAATAGTAAAAGAAATTCAAAAATAATACAATAATTAAAATTTTTATTTGTAAAAGCCCTCGTAACTCCGAGGGCTTTTAATAAATCTTAGATAATATTAAGTTTTAAACGGAAAGTAATATTCAGAAGGAGTTTTCTTTTTATGGATAAAATATCTCTTCATTGATAAAAGAATAACTAGACTTATTCCCTGGCTTAAGGCAACAAAAAAGAAAATTAAAGGAAAACCGAAAATTAAAACTAACGAACTGCCGATAAGAATAGCAAAAGCAGACCCAAAATTAAAACCTGTGCTATTCAAGGTCCATTCGAAACTTACTCTCTTAGGATTAATGTAACGAGTAAAAATAGCGTTCCAGGGCGGCACATACAAAGCATCAGCAATCCCGTAAATAAAATAAATTAAATATAATCCGCTGACAGTTCTAAAAAAAAGAAGGGCTAGAGGCACCAGCATATTCAAAAATTGCCCTAAAATCAGAGCAAAATAATCATCAGCTTCTCCTTCCATTCTATCCAAATAATCAGAGATAAATATTTGAAGCAAACCCTTCACTATCCAATAAATGAAAAAACAAATACCAACAGCTTTAATTGATCCGTCTTTTACATTTTGAACTACATAAATAGCAAAAATTGGACTGATAAAAGCCCAGCCTGTCAGAGACAAAATATTGGTAATCATAAGGGTCCTCACTACTGGATGCATTTTTTCTCTGAAAAGTTCTCTGATTCTTATCATAATTTTATTTTAAATTAATTTGAAGATATCATTTTAAATTGGTCATCTTGATAAATAAAATGCACGTTACTATTAGCTTTAATCTCTTCTTTTAAAATCGCTTGAGCTAATTGATCTTTGATAAAATTCCTAATCACAGCGTCTAATGGCCTGGCACCAAAAATAGGATTATAGCCAAGTTGGGCTAATTTATTTATTACCGATGTATCAAAATCTACTTCTATTTTTTTATTTTCAAGGATTTGAACCAAATTCTTTAATTTTAATTTTACAATTTCTTTGAGATTCTGCTCTGTTAAAGGCCTAAAAACGACAACTTCATCAAAACGATTAAGTAGTTCTGGCTTGAAATAGTTTGTTAATTTCTTCTTTAATTCATCTGTTAATTGGTTAAAAGGCATTCCTTTTTCTATCTGTTCCTTAATAAAATTTGATAAAGCATTGGAGGTAGCAATGATGATCGTATTGGTAAAATTAATAGTTTCTCCTAAATTATCTGTCAGTCTGCCTTCATCGAATAATGGTAAAAAAAGATCTAAAACTTTCAAATTAGCTTTTTCAAATTCATCGAAAAGAATCAAAGAGAAAGGTTTGTTTTTAATAGCTTCGGTCAAAACTCCGCTAGTTTCTCCTTCAGGACTGCCGATAAAGCGGAAAATACCTCTTTGATCCTGGTATTCAGACATATCAAAACGCACTATTTCTTTTTCACTTCCAAAATAAACTCGAGCTAAAATCTTTGATAATTCAGTTTTACCAACACCGGTTGGTCCCACAAAAAGAAAAACACCGATAGGCTTGTTGGGATTAGCCAAACCTGCCCGATATTGCCGTAAAGCAGATGAAACTGCTTTAACTGCTTCTTCTTGATTAATAAAAGATTGATGAATATATTTTTCTAAAGACAGCAATCTTTCTTTTTCTTCTTGTTGAGAAACTTCCAAAGGAATACTGGTTTTAACACTGACTAAATCAACAATATCCTGCTCTTTAACTAAATTGTTTCTTTTTTGTCTTGCTCCTTCTATAGCCTCAGTTAATAATGATTCAGCTGAAGAAGGTAAAGATGTCTTGGCTAAAAAGCGCTGGGCCAGCATGACTGCTCTTTTGATAGCTCGGTAACTCACTTGAACTTTGGTTTCTCTTCTCCATCTTAAAGACTCAAAGGCCAAAATTTGAATAGCTTCTCCTGAAGAAATTTCTTCTACGCGAATAATCTCAAAGGCATTTTGGATATTCGAATCTTGTTCTAAATAACGATGAAAATCTTCTATAGTACTAGTAGCAATAATGGGATTTTGTTGAGTTTCAAGAAGGGGTTTTAATATTTCTAAAGCGCTCAATCCCCCTTCTTGAGTCAAAAGCTTATAGTTATGAAGCTGGGGCAAATAAAGAATAATATCCCTATTAGTTAAAACCTCATTAACCACTTTTGTTAAACGATTACAAGCCTCAAACGGAGTTTGAGTATCCCTAAAGAGAGACGGGGACGAAAGACTAATCAAATGATAGTCTCTTAATTGAAGCGGAACATTATTTCTGACTAGATTATAAGCTACATAAGAGACTATTGTTTCTTTACCTATTCCTGCTGGTCCGATTAAAAGAATGTTTCTTTTTCCTGGACGAGAAAGAATTTTAATTAAAACATCATATTCTTTTAAATGACCTATCATCACACCGATTTTCAACTTTTCCGCTAATTCAGTAAAATCAACGCTCAAACTATCAAGATTTGGAGTTGGCCTAGAAGTAAGAACTTTATTAACGCGAATCTTCTTGAGCCGAAAAGATGTTTGATTGATTTCGGTTAATCCTTTAATGGGTTCAATATTTTTTTGTCGAGAAAGAATATTAATGGCAAAAGCAATAGCTAAATCATTTTTCTCGATACCAAATAGATTTAAAAGGTTTGTTAATTGATTATCATCTGAAGAGTATAAGCTAAGCATTAAACTATAAGTATCAATAGAGCTCTGCTTTAATTGTTGGGCTTCAATTAAGGCGTTTTTCGTCAAAATCAAGAAAAAATCTTTCTCTGATGGTCTCCCCATAATTTGTTCCTCAAAAACTTTTTGCTGAAATCCTTTAATTTCTTCTGAGGTAAAATCCAAATACCTTAAAGCATTAATGATTTCTTGTTTATTAAAAAGCGCATAGAGGCAAGTTAAGGACAAGGGTAAATTTTTGTTAAGACTAAGACGACGAGACTCAATTAAAATTTCCTTGGCCTGAGGCGAAAGAAACAAAGCTAAATTAATCTTTTTTCTTTTTAAATTACTCTCTTTAATGGAGAAATCTGAAAAATTCCTTTTAATAAAGATAAAGATAAAAAAAATCAAGAGAAGAATACCAGGATAAAAATATTTTTTAACTTCCAAAAAAATAAATAATATCGAGACCAATAAACCAAAAAATACGAAGGCCTGAAAAAGAATTCGATATATAAATCTTTTCCATTCTGGCCAAAACAAATACGCATCTTGGAGAAAAAATATCTGTTGATCCATTTTATTAGAAAGAAAATATTTTAAGAATTAAATAAGCTGGCAAAAGAAGCCATAAAAGGTAAACGAACCAAAAAATAAGACTAAAAAAGAAAAGACAAATTGCTCCTATTATAATTTTTAGACTGCGGATTGGGATACTTAATAAATAAGAAGCAAAAGAATATTCTTGCCAAAAAGGGATAGTAAAATAACGAACATTAGCAGAAAAAGCTAATCTTCTCTCTAAGCCTGAGAATGATCTCCAATAGAGAGAGTTGAAGAAATTAAAACCTCCTCTAAAATAAGTATCGAGAAAATTAACGAAATAGAAAATAAGCCGATTAAAAAAATAAAGAAGAATACTATTTGACATCATTCTTTATTTTAACACAAAAAGAGCTCTTAAAAAAGCTCTTCTTGGGCTGCTATATCTTTCAATTCTTTATCAGAGAATGCTTTAACTTTTCCATATTCCCCATCATAGCCTGGTTCTAAAATTACTTTACCTTCTCTTATTCCAATAATACCATTGGCAATTTTTGGAGTAGTCGCTTTTTGTAAATCTTTATCACTGGCCTCTAAAAGAATATAAAACTCATTGGGAAATTGACTGATCAATTTTTGATATTCTTCTTCCACTGCTTTGGTTTTCACTTGGCAATCAAAAGATTCAGCAATAATTTCTCTTATAGGAACAAGACTTTTGAAGGGAATGGCATTTGCTGGAACTTCCCCTTTTGGCCTATCAGCTAATTCCTCAACTCTGGATAAAACTCCTACTGTTAATGACCTTCCACAAACAGGACAAATTCCCTTTACTTTTTTTCTTTCTTCGGGTGACATTCGCACCTTACATAAACGATGACCATCATAATGATATTTTCCTTCTTCTGGAAAAAATTCAATCGTATAAAGAAACTTTGTTCTATCTTTTTTAATAATGGCTTCTCTTAAACTAGAGTAATTAAAATCAATATTAAAAATATTGGCTTCACGACCAATATTATTTGGGGAATGAGCGTCAGAATTAGAAACTAAAGCAAATTTATCCAAAGACGAAATCCGCCAATTCATTTGGGGATCGCTGCTCAAACCAGTTTCTAAGGCCGAAAGATACTTAGTATTTTCTCCAAAGGCTTCTTCTAAAGAATTAAATCCTGACATGGAACCAAAAACTGCAAACCAAGGCGTCCAAATATGGGCAGGAATGAACATCGCTTTTGGCTCAGCCTTAAAAACAATTTTTAAAAGTTCTTCTGAATCCATTCCTAAAATAGGTCGGCCATCGGACTTTAAATTTCCTTGCCAGGACAAAGCATTGTTTATTTTTTCTGCTGACTCCAAAGAAGGAAGAACAATAACATTATGTACTCTCCTGGTTTTGCCGCCTCTCTGGTAAATGTTTGATATTTCTCCAGTAATAATAAATCTTACCTGATTCTCTATTTTATTATTTTTATCATTTTGATTTTTAAGTTTATAAAATCCCTCTTCAGCTGGTTCTAATTTTGAAGTGAGTTCATGAAACCATTCAGGATGAGTAAAATCACCAGTGCCAATAATATTAATGCCTTTTCTTTGGGTTGAAAGAGCAATATGCTCTAAATCCATATCTCGAGAAGTAGCTCGAGAATATTTAGAGTGAAGATGAAAATCAGCAATGACGCGCATAAATATAAAAATATAAATAGTGCCCCTACGAGGATTTGAACCTCGATCTCAACCTCCGGAGGGTCGCACTCTATCCATTGAGCTATAGGGGCAAGAATTAATTCTCAGTTAGTACACTAAAAACGTTTGACATAATGCCCCGGCTAATAAAGCAAAAAACAGGACTGATAAAATAAAACGATTAAGAGGTACTTCATAAGCAGGAATTAAATCCGTTTGCTTTTTAGATTTATAAAGAATTAAAAGTATCATCGCTCCTTCAAAACCTCCTAGCATTCCTCCCATAAAAGAAATTAATTTTATCACATTGGCAAAATGGAAGAAATACAAAATTAAAGGTCCTCCAATAACAATGAAATTACTGATAAAAGGTGACCAATGAAAATCATTAGTAAAACTATTTTTAATATAAACAGCGAAGATTAAATAAGAAGTAACCACAGCTAAAAATCCCATGATTGCCCCTAAAACCACTATTCCCTTGCCCAACACTGCTTGTAACCCCATAATTGCCTCTGGGGTGGTTGAAGAACCAGTTGTCCCTACCACAGTAACCATAAAAAGTAAATAGCAAAAAGCTGAGATTAAGATCCCTATAGTAATAATCTTTTTCAAAGATTCCTTTGGTACTCTTTTCCGCTGAAGGATTCTGGCGGCTTCAGGAACTGCCACCATGCCATTTAAAGCATAAAACATCACTCCATAAGGTATTAACCATCCCCATTTTTGAGAGATATTAAAGAAATTAATATTAGTTAAATGAAAATGAGGCAAGGAATAAAGAGCAATAAATAAAAACAGGACCAAGAGAAAAAAAGATAATATTAAATTAACTTTCGAAACTCTATCTTTCTTGCTTAAAATAATCAAACTGAGAAAAAGCCAAAGGAAAATTACCAAAAAACCGGAAGGAAGAAGACTAACCGGTATAAAAGATGAAAGAATAGTATTTAAAAACTGACCGCCTAAAAGCAAATAAATTAAAAGAGAAAAAGAAAAGGTAAAAAAAGTCGTTAAAAGCATTAATCTTTTAGCGGGAGCGCCCAAATAATAACCAGCATATCCAGGCAGACGAAAATCTTTTTCTGTTCTTAAAACAATTTCCCCAAACGCTAAATGAAGATAAATAACTAAAATAAGGACTACCACTAGCCAAAGAACTGTGATAAGTAAACTGGATTGCTGAGCCACTTTTGGTAAAGTAAAAACACCAGCTCCAATAATAGTTCCGACTAAAATAGCCACAGCTTCAAGTTTTTGAGGCAAATAATTTTTACCGCTAAAAATTTTTTCTAGCGGTTTAATTTTAAAATTGTTTAGCACAATTACTAAAAATTATTTATTCTTTTACCAAATATACCTCATCACCCTCTCTTATTTTTTGATCAACTTTTAGACCAATCTCCTCGCCTTTTTTTGCTTTCTCGATATTCTGATGTTCTACTTGCATTGAAGAAATAGTTTGCTCAAAATCAATCTCATGCCCTTTTAAATGAATCTTATCTCCGATTTTAAGAGAAGCCGATAGTTTCACAATAGCTACATTAATCTTGCCATAATAATGAGTAATTTTGCCGACAAGTTTTTCTTCCATAAAAATCAAAAGATATTAAATTAAATTTTTTCGACCTCGTTCTTTATTATTATAACGAGCCGTAGGCTCGATATATTAAAGCTTCGCTTTATTATAGCACAAAAAGAAACAAGACAAAATCCCCTTATAAGGCTCTCATCCTTTGATAACTGCTAAAGGCTTTAGTTGAACCACTTTTTTGGCTAAACCTGCCTGATGAACTACTTCCACCACTTCATTAATATCTTTATAAGCCGCTGGCGCTTCTTCAGCCAAACCAGAAAGAAAGCCGACTTTAACAATTATACCCTGATCTTCCATTGCCTTTTTTAATTCTTGACCTTGCACTTTTCTTATGGCCTCATGTCTGGACATAGTCCGGCCAGCACCATGGCAAGCAGAGTAAAAACTTTGCTCAGCTTCTTTTGTTCCGTGAAGAATATAAGATGTTGTCCCCATTGAACCAGGAATCAATACTGGTTGACCAGCTTCTTGATATTTTGCTGGTATATCTGGATGGTGAGGAGGAAAAGCCCGAGTAGCACCTTTTCTATGGATAGCTAATTCGATTAATTGATTATTAATTTTATATTTTTCTAATTTAATAATATTATGAGCCACATCATATAAAGTCTTAAGAGAACTTGTCTTCTTGCCTAAAACATGTTCCCAGGCTTTTCGCACATAATAAGTGATCATTTGTCGATTAGCCCAAGCGTAATTAGCCGCTGCTTGCGAAGCTCGAAAGCCCCTTTGGCCTTCTGGAGATTTGAAAGGCACACAAGCGAATTCTCTATCAGGAATTTTTATTTGATATTTATCCATCAACCCCATAAATTCTTTAATATAATCTGTAGCTACTTGATGGCCCAAACCTCGAGAACCGGTGTGAACCATAATAACAATTTGATTTTGGAAAAGACCAAAAATTTCAGCTATTTTTTCATCATAAATTTCCGACACTTTTTGAATTTCCAAAAAATGATTGCCAGAACCTAATGTTCCTACTTGATTTTGCCCCCGTTTTTTTGCTAGTAAAGAAACTACTGAGGCATCAGCGTTTTCTAAAAAGCCCCCTGCTTCACAATTTTCTAAATCCTCTTTTTCGCCATAACCATCATTAACTAATTTTTGAGCCCCTCTCTCTAAAATTTTATCCAAATCCGACATATTCATCTTTATTTTTCTTCCTTTACCTAAACCAGAAGGTACTTCTTGATAAATTTTTTCAGCTAATTTTGAAATTTTATCTTTAATCTCTGCTTCAGAATACTCTGAACATAAGATTCTCATACCGCAGTTAATATCATAACCTTGCATTCCAGGTGAAATAATTCCCTCCTCTATATCAATGGCTGCTACTCCGCCAATGGGCGAAGCATAGCCCTCGTGAATATCAGGCATAGCCAAACCATATCGTTTAATACCTTTTAAAGTACAAACATTTATCAATTGTTCTAAAGATCTATCTTTTAAGATACCCCCCATTAATTTCTCATTGGCAAAAAATCTAGCAGGCACTAGCATATCAGATCTAAAAGATTGAGGAATTTCCCATAAATAATTATTGATTTTAATTAAATTTTCTTTTTGCATAAAGTTTTTTAAATATCAAACAAAATAGTGACTCCGTAATTGCCACTTTTATCTTGTTTAATTTCCAATCCATGATGTGTCGCGGCTTTAATTTCTTGACCAAAATAATCAATTTTTTGACCCTCTATTTCTGTTTGAAGAAAATTATCCGTTAATTTTTTTATTTTTAATTTGTTGAAAACTGTATGAGAAATATCGGTTTTTGCCAAGACCTCGCTTAAAAAATCTACTAAAAGGGCATTAAAATCGAGGGATTGAACTTCTATGTTTTCTTTGACGATTTGCGCATTTTTGGATAATTTAGCATCAATAAGAACCTGCCTCGCTCTGCTCGGCAGAACCTTGTTTTTCGCTTCGCTCGAAATGATTGATGCCATTCCTGCTAAAGCACCCTGAAAAAGCTCCTCTTTTGTAGAAGCTGTTATTTGTAATTTAACATCGGCTGGATGAGGAAGTATTTTAAAAGAATAAGAACCTTCGCTCCGCTCAGAACCTTTTTTCTCGCTTCGCTCGAAATGAGTCATTAAGCTATATTGTACTAAAAATTAACTATCTGCTCAATTAAAAAAACCGCCTTTAGGCGGTTTTTTTGATTTCCTTCTGTTTTTGCGATAACTTTTTAGCCAATCTTGATTTATCTCGAGCCGCCTTATTTTTTTTAATTAAATTAGTTTTAGCGGCTTTATCTAAAAGTTTATATAAAATAGTGAGAATTTTCTTAGCTTCTTCAGTATTGGAAGACGCTAAAAGTTTTAAGAATTTTTTCTCGGTTTTCTTTAAAACTACTTTCTTGAGCAAATTTTTTTCTCTTCTTTTGAGACTTTTCTTTAAAGCGCGTTTGGCTGTTTTAGTAATAGGCATAAATACAATTTTAAATTTTTAATTTTTAATTAAACCATATTAGCAAATTTAAGAGATAAAATCAATTTCATTCTAAAATCTGTTTAAAATCTAACAAGAGCATTTGGAGAGCTAATTCTGATTCCATCAGGCCTCTTTTAATCCGTTCATCGCAAAGGAAAAGCTTCTGGTAAATTTTTTTCAATTCATCAAGGGAAAAGCCTTTCGATAAGGGATAAATTTTACTCAAAGTATAAGGATGAATTTTGGTCTTTTTTTGAATCTCAGCTAGAGATTTAGCTTTTATTTCTTTAACTATCAGAAGATTTCTGAATTCAAAAATTATCATTTTTAAAAGGTAGAGGAGATGAAATTGAGAATTATCTTGTTTGATTTCTTTCATTAAAAAATTGAAAGCAGATGCTATCTTTCTTTCCGCTAAGGTATCCAAAAAACTGAAGATATTAGTATTAAAAGAAAGCCAGATATTTTCTTCAAGAATTTTTCTATCAATGGCTCCTTTTTGGATTAAAGACAATTTTTTCAAAGCATAATAAATTAAACCAGTGTCTGATTCAAAACTATTCATTAGTATATCTTTAGCCTCTTTATTCAGTTTAATGTCTAATTTCTTGGTTTCCTCATCTATCCATTGATTAAGTTCTCTTTTTTTTAACAAAGGGTATCCCTTGGTTGACTTAACCTTATTTTTGAGCCATTTTAATAAAGTTCCTTCTTTCACTTTGTTATTTTCATAAATTATTAACATTGTACTTTTAGCTTTGTCTATTTTACTCTCAAAAACGATTCTAAAAATTTCTTTTTGAAAGTTAGTTGGGACGTTATTCAAAAGATTTTTGAAAACTATTAATTTGGTATCAGAAAAAAGATTGCGGCTGCTCAAAATCTCTTTTATTTCAGGAATTTCTAAGGAGGGAAGAAATTTATCAGAAAAATCAAAAGAAAAATAAAAAGGATCGCCTTCTTTATAGAAATCAATAACGGAATTTAAATATCGTTCGGAGCAAAAATTATCTTGACCGTGGATAAAATAGATCATAGTTTTTGGCATCGGGAACAATAAAAAGTAGAACGCCCCTGATTTTTAACTCTTTTAATTAAAATGCCGCAACGAGAGCAAGGCTCTCCTTCTTTTTGATAAACTTTCAAAAACTTGGAGTAAGAACCTTTTTCACCATCAAGATGGCGATAAGCCTCATCTTTAGCCGAAGTGCCCTGATATCTAATGGCTAAAGCTAAAATTTTTCTTATCGCCTGAAGCAATCGTTTAATTTCCTCTTTTTCCAATTCTTTGGCCTTTTTAAAAGGGTTAATTTTCGCTTCCCAAAGAATTTCATTAGCATAAATATTACCAATCCCACTGATAGATTTTTGCTCCATCAGAACTTTTTTAATTCCCCCTTTGGCTTGGGAGAGAATTTCTTCTAATTTTTTCTGATTAAATTCCAAAGAGAGAGGATTGATACCCAGATCATTTAAATCTTTTGTTTGTTTTAAATCTTCTGTTGTCAAAAGAACAATCTTAGCAAATTTTCTCATATCTGAGAGAACGAGCTTTTTACCACTTTTTAAAGAAAACACCCAGTGAAGAAAACGATTTTGGGGATCTAAAAGAGCACCTTTGGTTTTTGGCTGCCATTGATTATTCGTATATTCAAAATCCCCTACTAAAAGATGACCTGTAAGTTTTAAATGAATCCATAAAATTAAATCCTGATCCAAAAAAATCAAAATATTTTTACCCTTTCTTACAGCTTTTAAAATCTTGCGTTTTTTAATTAACGAACAAACTTTTTTTATTTTAAAATTTCCCTTAAGATTCTTTGGGCTATCAGTCCAAAGATCATTAATCACTTCTCCTTTTAAATCTTTATTCAATTGACGAACAATTGTTTCTACCTCAGGAAGCTCGGGCATAGTAAAGATAATTTACAATTTCTACTGCGGCGGAATATAAGCTGGATCTAAGGGTAAAGTAAAAGTAAAAACTGAACCTCGGCCAACTTCTGATTGAATCCAAATTTTTCCGCCATGACGCTCGATAATATTTTTGGCTAAATATAAACCCAGGCCAATACCGCTAGTCCGTTCTTTCATAGCCTTCTCTGCCCTAAAAAATTTCGTAAATAATTTGGATATATCTTCTGAATCAATCCCCATTCCTGTATCTTCGACGGAGATACCAACAAAAGGCTTATTAGATATCGATGCAATTTTAACTCTTACTTCTCCGTTTTTCACATTATATTTAATAGCATTATCAACTAAAATTTCTAAAACTAATTTCACCCTCATGGGATCCATTACAAATGGCTCTAGTTTAAGATTGGACCGGTAAAAAATTAATTTAACATTATCTTTTCGTGCTGAGGGCTCAAATTTAGTAAAAACATCTTCAATAATTTTATTCAAATCAGCCACAATAAATTGAAAACCGAACTTCCCTTCTTCGATTTGAGCGGCGCTTAATAAATCTTCCACAGTCTTTAAGCTCTCAGCCACTGCTTTTTTCCCCTGATTAATGGTTTGCTCTTGCTCAAGCGTTAAAGGACCAATTTCTTTTTTAACTAATAATTCAAAAACCCAGGATAAACCAGAGAGAGGAGTTCTTAATTGATGAGCCGCTACAGTAATAAAGTCTTTTTGGGTTTTTTGCAAAGCCTCTTCTTTTGTCAAATCATGGATAACCTTCAAAAACCCAAAAACATTTCCCTGTTCATCTATCACCTTGGTTGTTACTATTTCTAAAGTTAATTCTTTTGGCTCATCAAATTTTACTTTAATTTTCTGAGGATAAATATCAACTGATCTTTCTAAAACAGTTGGCGCCAAACTCGGAAAAATTAATTTGGTGCAAAATCCATAATGAGCATCATTGCTTAATTCTGGTTTTATAATTTTCCCGATAAGTTCTTTTCGTGATAAATTGGTAAATCTTTCCATTGCCGGATTAACTAAAATAATCTCAAAATCATTACTATAAGAAATAGCCGGATCTTCGATACTGCGAATCATGGCATTGATTTGATTCCTTTCCAAATCCAAACGGCTACTCGTATTAATCAAATTAATGGCAAAAACAGCTGCCCCTAGCCAAAAAATTATTAAAAAACTACTCAAAATCGTAGCCAAAAGCTTATCTGGTAAGAGTAACCAGTTAAAAGCTATTTGGATGACAATAAGCAAGCCTAGAAAAAGAAAAGGTAAAAATTGAGTAGAGAAAAAATATTTTTTAATTTTTGTGAAAAACTTGGACATAAAATAGTTTATTTTGAGCAAAGTGAGAAACAAGGTAATCCTTATTCTAATTCTCCCCAATTTTTGCCAATAGTTATTTCAGCTTTCAAAGGGACTTCCAAATCAGCAACTTGTTCCATTATTTCTTTTAATTGAGGAGCTATTTCTTTTATTATCTCAGATTTTACCTCTAAAATCAATTCATCGTGAATTTGCAAAATTAGTTTAACGTCATCTTCAAGGTTCTTGCTTTTAATAAAATCTGCGATTTTAATCATTGAGAGCTTGATAATATCAGCTGCCAAACCTTGAATAGGCATATTAATGGCTATTCTCTCTTCTTGCCGGCCTATCTGGCCTAAAGAGCCAATCAGAGGTAGAAATCGTTTTCTGCCAAAAATAGTTTCTACATAACCCAATTTTTTAGCTTGTAGAAGAGAGTGTTCTAAATAATTTTTTAAGCCTGAGAAATCATGAAAATACTCTTCTTTAAATTTTTTGGCTTCTTTGAGACTAATGCCTGCTGTTTCACTTAAAGCTCTGCTTCCCATTCCGTAAATAATGCCGAAATTTAAAATCTTAGCGAGTTTTCTCATTTCCGGGGTTACTTTTTCCTCTTCGATATTATTGATACAACTAGCGGTTAAATTATGAATATCTTTATTTTTTTTAAAAGCTTCCATCATTTTGGGGTCTAAAGAAAGATGAGCAGCTAAACGCAATTCAATCTGAGAATAATCTAAAGATAAAAAGGAAAAACCTGGAGCTGCTTTGAAGGCTTTTCTTATTTTTTTTCCCCATTCTCCTTTTAAAGGAATATTTTGCAAATTAGGTTCTTCGGAAGAAAGACGGCCAGTAGCTGTGCCAGTTTGTTTCCAGACAGTATGAACTCTTTGAGTTTTAACATTAATAAATTGAGGCAAAGGATTGAGAAAGGCTGTTTTTAATTTTTCCAGTTGCCGATATTCAATAATTAGAGGAATGATGGAGTGGCTGTCTTTTATTTTTGTTAATTCAAAAATATCAGTGGAGGTTTTGCCAGAGCTAGTTTTTTTAAGAATTGATGAATCTAATTTTAAATCTTGAAATAATACTCCAGTCAGCTGTTGATAAGAATTAATATTAAAAGTTTTTTGAGCTAATTGATAAATCTTGCCTTCTAAAATTCTTATTTCTTTTTCAATTGTTTCTTGCAAGCATCCAAGTATTTTTTTATCTACCAAAACGCCGTTTGCTTCCATCTGGGCTAAAATAGAAATAAGGGGTTTTTCTATCGTTTCCCAGATATTATCTAAACTTAAACTTGAAGCTTTGACTTTAATGGTTTCAGCTAAATTCAAAAATTTTCTTAAATGATCTTCAGGAGATAAGAGATTTTCTTCCTTTAAGAAAAATCTGGTTAAACTTTCCAAATTATAATTTTTTCTTTCTGAATCGATTAACCAAGCTAAAATGCCTATATCTTCAAGATTTAATTGAGAAAATTCTTTTATTTCTTCAATCATTTCTTTTGCTCCAAGGGTAAAAATAAGAACCTGCTTCGCCGGCAGGCGGGCCTCAATAGCTATTATCAAATTTTTTAGTTCTTTAAAAAAATCCTGAGGAAGATAAAAAATTTTTTCAGGAGGTAAAACGAAATATAAACCAAAAATTTCTCTCTCACCATATTTATGACCTTGATAATCTAAAAATACGCCTAGGGTTGAAGTCTTTTCAATTTTATTTTGCAAAAGATTAAGTTTTTCTTGAGAATCGATTGTTTCAATAACCACCTTCTGTTTTTCTTCGACTGTGTTCTGGTGGAAAACTGTGTTTTGATTAAAATTAAAAATTCTCTTGATTAGACTCTGAAAACCCAGTTTTTGAAGAAATGGTGTTAGTTGTTCTTCAGGAGGTTGTCTAAAAGCGCCTTCTTCTAATTGAAAATTAAGGTCAACACCTTTTTCAATAGCAACTAAATGGCGACTGAAATAAGCCTGGTCTTTATTTTTTATTAACCTCTCTTTTAATCTGGTGTTAAGGTTTTTAATTTCTGGGGATTGGTTTTCTAAAGCAAAGTAAAGATTATCTAAACTGTTAAATTCTTTAATTAATTTTAAGGCAGTTTTTTCGCCTACTCCAGGCACTCCCGCTACGTTATCTGAGGGGTCACCTTTTAAAGCTTTAAAATCAAGCAATTGAGCTGGCAAAAGACCATATTTCTTTTTTATTTCTTCCGCATCATAAATAATTCTATCTTGTAATCCTTTTCTCAAGGTATAGACATGAATATTATCGTTTACTAATTGAAGAGTATCTAAATCGCCAGTTAAAATTATGATTTTAAGATCGTTCTTTTGAAATTTTTGAGCTATTGTGCCAATGAGATCATCTGCTTCAAAACCTTCTTTCTCTAAAATAGGAATCCCCCAAATTTTGAGGATTTCCTTAATAATTCCTATCTGTTCATGAAAATTTTCCGGGGCTTTTACTCTTTTAGCCTTATATTCTTTATATTCTTTGTGACGAAAAGTAGGTTGGGCTAGATCAAAAGTCGCTACTAAATAATCTGGCTTGAGTTCCTGAAGCATCTTTAAGAAAACTAACATAAAGCCATAAACACCGTTCACTAAAATTCCCTCTGGAGAAACTAAGGGAGGAAGAGCATGATACGAGCGATGAGCCAAAGCAAAACTATCAATAATAACGAATTTTTTCATAATAAAGCTAAAGCTTTAATATATCGAGCATTTTGCTCGTTATAAAAACATACAAATTAAGGAATTTCTAATTCCAGTAATCTTTTATTTTCTCCTTTTATCTTAAATTTTATCGTCCAATGATTTTTTGGAAGAAGGCGCTTAATTTTGTCTCCCCATTCAATAAAAATAATATTTTGGTTATTTTTGATTATCTCTTTAAAATCTAGCTCTCTTATTTCAGAAATTTTCTTCAAACGATAACAATCCAAATGCCAGAGAAATTTAAATCCTTTATGTTTTAAAGGAAATCTTTTCATAATAACAAAGGTTGGGCTAAAAATCTTTTCTTTTAATTTCATCCCTTTAGCTATACCTTTAAGAAATTCGGTTTTTCCGCTGCCAAGATTACCTTCTAGAGAAATAACTAAGGCCTGCCTGCGCAGGCAGGCTTGCTTACGCTTCAGGTTTTTTTGTTTCAAAACAGTATTAATTAATAAGGAAGCGATTTTTTGAGTTTCCTCTGGGCTTTCGCTAAGAATTTTAATTCGCATTTTTGCTTTATTTTAACATATTTTTTGACTTTAAAAAATCAAAATGCGATACTTAATAATAGATGTCACATTATGGATGATTTAACTCAAAAAAGAGAAGAAAAAATAAGAAATCTTTGGCAAGAATCCAAAGAAAGAATAGCTGAAGACTTGGCTCTGAAACATAATCTTTTGTATCTTAATTTAAGAAAAGTAAATATTGCCCCGAGTGCTTTAGAAGTGATCCCAGAAGAAAAAGCTAAAAAAGCCAATCTGGTGATTTTTGAAAAAATCGGCAATTTAGTTAAATTAGCAATTCTTAATCCAGAAAATCCAGAAACAATCAGGGTTATCGAGGAACTAAAAAGTAAGGATTATAAAATAGCCATTTATGTTGTTACTGAAGAAAGCCTTTTTTGGGCTTTAGGTTATTATCGCTTTGTCCAAACCCGTTTAGAAAAAATCAGTAATTTTATTAATGTTTCTCAAACAAAACTTGTTGAATTTTCGAATCTCAATCAAGAACTTTTAAATTATCCTTCGGAAGAAGTCACTGCTCTTGTTTCTTTAATTCTCAAATCAGCTCTTAGTATTGATGCTTCTGATATTCATCTCGAACCTCAAGAAGATACAGCTTTGATTCGTTTCCGAGTGGATGGTGTTCTTTATGAAGTAGCAGAAATAGAAAAAAAGAAATATCAGACCATTCTCTCCAGATTAAAACTTCTTTCAGGTTTGAAATTAAATATCACCAACGCTTCTCAAAATGGCCGTTTTACTATTCAAGATAAAAAAAATAATAATATAAATCTTTTTGATGTCCGAGCCTCAAGTTTACCTGGACCAAAAGGCGAATTTTTAGTCTTCCGTCTTTTAAATCCGATAAGAACATCTTTTGGTATGATAGATTTGGGATTAAAAGAAAAAGAAATAAAAACCCTTAATGATATTCTTTCAAGCCCCAATGGCATGATTTTACTCACCGGCCCAACTGGCTCTGGTAAAACTACTACTCTCTACGCTTTACTCAAAACTAAAGTTTCTCCGGGTATAAAAATCATCACTATTGAAGACCCCATTGAATATCGCTTACCAGGTATTAATCAAACTCAAGTATCTAAAGATTACAATTTTGAAAACGGTTTAAAATCAATTCTTCGCCAAGATCCGGATGTGATTATGATCGGCGAAATGCGGGATAAAAAAACAGTGGAAACTGCCCTCCAAGCAAGTTTAACCGGTCATTTAGTTTTCTCTACCTTGCACGCCAATGAAGCTGCTTCGACTATTAACCGCTTAGTAGAACTGGAGGCGGAGAGATCTCTTCTTCCAGGAGCTTTGCGGGTGATAATTGCTCAAAGATTAGTCAGGCGTTTATGTCCTCATTGCAAAGAAAAATATGAACCGGATGAGGAAGCAAAAGAAAAAATTATGGAAGCTTTTTCTATTCTTTCTCCAAAAAGTGGCATCAAAATTCTCAAAGATATTTCCTTTCTTTATCGAGCCAGGGGTTGTGAGATGTGCCATTGGTTAGGCTATGTTGGTCAAATTGGTCTTTTCGAAACTTTACCCATCACCCCAAAAATTTCTAAAGAAATTATCCGCGGGGCTGAAGAAGATGAAATCAGAAAAACCGCCATTGACGAAGGCATGGTTCCTCTTTTTCATGATGGCTTATTAAAAGCTATCGAAGGCATCATTTCTTTAGAAGAAGTCTTTCGAGTGGCTGGCGATATTGAATATGTGGAGAAAAATTATCAAGATTTATTTGCTCAAACTCTTCTTCGAGGATTAAAAATTAGTCCAGAAGAAGAAAAACAAATTGAACCTCTGCTTTTAAAAAAGCAGGGTTGGTCAGAATTCCTGAAAGATAAACCGACCATCAAACAAATTAGTTTTTTAATCGCAGGCGCTATCAAATCTCGAGCTACTGATTTACATTTTGAACCAGAGGAAAAAGATATAAAAATCAGGGAAAGAATTGATGGTGTTCTCTATGAAATGGCTTTCTTTGATCTTATGGAAGCACCGAGATTAATTAATGAAATTAAAAATCTTAGCGGCCTAGACACTGAAGAAACTCAAAAAGTCCAAGAAGGAAGATTCAGGGTGGTTTTCAGAGAAAAATCATATGATATTCGTCTTTCCATTCTTCCTTCTGGCTACGGGGAGAGCGCTAGTTTAAGAATCTTAGGTGGAGAAATTCAGGCTTTAGATTTAGACAAAATCGGTTTACTCCCTTCAAGCCAAACTATTTTGGAAAAGGTTCTTCAGGATAAAGTTGGTTTGATCTTAGCCAGCGGTCCCACTTCTTCCGGAAAAACCACTACTCTTTTTGCTTTATTAAAGAAATTGAATCAACCTGGCGTAAAAATCATTACTATCGAAGATCCAATTGAATATCGCTTAGCCGGAGTTAACCAAACTCAAATCAACGAAGAAAAAGGTTATACTTTTTCTAATGCTTTAAGAACTCTGCTTCGCCAAAATCCTAATATCTTTTTAGTGGGAGAAATCAGAGACAAGGAAACTGCTGAAATGGTCTGGCAAGCTTCTTTAACTGGTCATTTAGTTTTATCAACTATTCATGCCAATAATAGCCTAGAAATCATTCCCCGTTTAAAAAGTTTGGGTATCAACTCTCTTGATATCATTAAAGCTACCAGAGTTATTATTACCCAAAGATTAGTGAGAGTCTTATGCCCTGCTTGCAAAAAAGAAACCCAATCTCCTAACGAAACAGTTTCTTATATTAAAAAAGCTTTAAAACTCTATCCTGAATACCAAAAGCAATTTAAACCTCCATTTAAGATCTATACAGCTTCAAGTTGTCCTCAATGCAATTTTACTGGTTATTTAGGTCAAACTGGAATTTTCGAAATTGTAAAACCTGAACAAATAGAGAATTTAGAAAAAGCTCAGTATCCAAAATTAATCGATGATGCCATCATCAAAGTTCTTTTAGGTATCACCTCTTTTGAAGAAATCAAAAGAGTTTTGGGAGTATAACAACAATCGCTCGTCTTTTCTTCTGCTCATTTTAAATCTAAAGGCTCGGATATGTTGTCACAAAAACACGCTATCGATTTTCCCTGCGAGAAAATCGCGCTCGAGCTCGGCCTCGCTCTCTCACTCGCTTTGCTCGTTCGAACCATGCCCGCTCGGCCTGCGCTACGGTTTTTGTCAACAACATATTCTCGCTTTTATCAAGAGTGAGTCTTTTCTTCTGCGAATAATTCAGGGGAGGGATCAAAAATTGGGGTTCATTTATGAACCCCATAATAAAAAGGGAGAGGTGTAACATGCCCCGACCAAGTGATAATGAGCAGAAGAAAAGATGAGCTCCTTAGTTAATAAAAAACCCATTAGCCTGCAGGCAAAGTTCCCTCATCAAGAGGAGTTAAGGATTCAATCGAGAAATATTCCAGTCGAAACCAGAATACCCATCGAAAAAGAATCCCATCAAGCCATCCACAAAATGTTTAGCTTGCTTGCCCACAGACTAATGGGTTTTTTGTTTAAAAAATACCTTAATTTTAGGTATTCGTACTATAGCAAATTATTAAAGAAATGTCAATAGTGAGGAGGAACAGCATTATCTATTATACGGGTATTCTCCTTCATGTCAATCTCCTTGATTTTGCCTCACCTGTTTATCAACTTCAAGGCTAATTCTTGTAGCTTCTTCGATTTCTTCCCAGGGAATCAACCATTTTCTTTGATGTATGGCTTTAGCTAATTCTTCTAATTCTTCAAAATGACCTTTTTTACTATTTATTGTTTTCATGCCAGTTTTCAGTCCGTAGGCTGATAGTTTTTTAAAATCATCGAGAATTAAAGTTGAGCCCTCAGAATAAAGTTCAAGGCATTCTTTGGAAAATTTCTCTGACCCTTCAGTGGTATAAATCAAATTAGCAATAGAACCGTCTTTAAATCTTAAAGAAGCAATAAAATTATCAGTAGCTAGATAAAAAGTATCTAAGGGATTAATGGTAACAGCTGTAATTTGAGAAGCTGAAGAATTAGTTAAATAGCAAAACAAATCAAACATATGGCAGGCATTGCCTAAAATCCTACCGCCACCTTCAAAAGTATTAACCCAATGACTGGGAGGTAAATAGCTATCGTTGACCCGATAATTTATTATTAACGGACTATGGCGTTCTTTAATTTCTGTTTTTATTTTTTCAATAAATGGCGAAAAACGACGGTTAAAACCAACAAATAGCATTGGCGAATAACCAATAGTGGGATTTTTGACTACTTCTCTAATTTCATTTAATTCTTCTCCAGTTAAACACAAGGGTTTTTCGACAAAAACATTTTTTCCTGCTCTTAAAGCATCTATCACCATTCGACTATGAAGATGATGCCGAGTAGTAATCATAATTAAATTAATTTTTGGATCATTTAATAAAACGTTATAATCAGTGGTAGCAATGTTAGCCTTATACCTTTTAGCAAAATATTTGGCTTTTACTGAATCATGAGTACAAATTCCTCGAAGATGATAATAATGTCTCAAACGACTAAGATTGGGCAAATGAATGACTTGGCTAAAACTGCCAACGCCAACAATTCCCACTTCTATTCTTCCTTCTATTTTTTGCAATTGAGGCAGTTCAAGGCTAGTTAAAGTTTTTTCCTCAAGACTTAAAGACGGATAGACTAAAATGACTGCCAAAGGTTTCTTCTTGGAATTCAACAATTTATAAGCTAAATCAGCCTGTTCTAATTGATACTTGCCTTCAACTAAAGAAAGAAAATTCACTTTTTTGGCCTGCAGTAATTTCAAATAAGCCTCTAAGTTGCGGTTTTCTGTCCAGCGAACATAAGCATAAGGATAATCAATTCCTTTATTTTCATATTCTTTATCACCTCTACCTGGACCATAAGCAGAAGAAATCCTTAAATCAATCTCTTTTTCATACCAAACTAGCCTTTCTATTTTTAAACCGACATCCCCTATTACTACAACTTTGCCTCTTTTCCTAGTTAATTCCATGGCTTGATTGATAATGGTATTATTTTCTGAACCTGAGGCTGTAATCAGAGTGGCATCAGCGCCATGAAAATTAGTTAAACGATTAATTTCATTGATTAAATTTTTATTGATGGAGGAAAAAGCAAATTGTAAGCCATTTTCCTGAGCTTTTTTTATTCTTGATTTTGATATTTCAATACCAATCACTCTGATTCCGCTGGCTAAAAGAATTTGACTGGTTATTTGACCCACTAACCCTAAACCAATTACCACTGCGCTTTCTCCAATCCTCAAATCTGCCTGTCTGACTCCTTGCAAAGCAATAGCTCCTAAAGTGCTAGAAGCTGCTTCTTCTAAATTTACTCCTTCAGGAATTTTTACCACTAAATTTCTGGGGATGGAAACAATTTCAGCATGTGAAGCCAAATTAGCGCCAGCGCAAACCACCAAATCCCCCTCTTTAATATCTTTAATATTTACTCCCACTTTAATCACTCTACCGCAAGAGCTATAGCCTAGCGTCACTCCAGCTTCTAACATGCCGTTAACAATTTTATAAGCTTCAAATAATCCATGCTCTTTAATTAAACGCAATCCTTTAGCTAATTTGGTAGGATATTTTAGAACTTTTAAAGGCAAGGGTTGTTTAGAAAAAGCTAAACTGGACATCTCCATGCCCGAAGAAATTAAAGAATATAAATTTTCCACCAAAAGACTGTTAGCTCCATTGCTTGGTGCTGGTACTTCCTCAACAACAATTTTGCCTTTTTTAAACAAAACTTGGCGCATAATTAACCAGGAATTTTATCCCATTCTTCGTTTTCTATCAGTTTAATAAATTCTTCGCTGGCTTGTTTTAAATCAGGATTCAATTCAGCTGCTTTTTGGGCATAAAGAATCGCTTTTTCTTTATTCTGCATTTTGCCATAAGCAGCTGCTAAATGGACATAAAGCTCAGCATCCTTGGAATCTAAGCTAATTGCCTGAAGATATAATTTTGCTATTGTCTCGTAATCTTTTTCTTGGGCTAAAAGGTTGGCAATTTGTAAAATCATATTTTTATCTTTAAAGGGGTAGCCAAATTTTGCTGCTTGAATAAAATATTTATTGGCGTTTCCATCGTCTTTTTTATTGGAATAATACAAGCCTAAAATATAATAAGCAGTTGGATCCTGGGGATAAATAGCAATTACTTTTTCTGCTTCTTCTTTAGCTTTTTCTAAATCATTTTCCAAGAAATAAATTTTTGAGAGTAATAAATGGGTTTGAGGAAAATAAGGAGCTAATTTTACTAAATCCTGCGAAGTTTTCTCTGCTTCTTTTATTTTGTCTTTATCCCAAGAAGAAGCAAACATTTCCAACTCAGCTTTATCCATTAATAATCTGTAATTCCAAGGCTCTTTATTAAGTAAATTAGTAGTTTCTAAAAGCAGAGATTCGATAAAGGGCTTTGAAGCTTCGCTGGTAACTGTGTAGGAAGAATAACCCTTTTTGACGCCTATTATGACATCCTCTTTAAAAAATCCGGCATTATTTAAAGTTTGGCGGAGTAATTGGGAAGCTTTTTCGTTATCTTGTTTTGCTAAAGCTCTAATTGTAGAAATAATATTTTTACTTGTAGAATATGGTTTTATCACAAATTGAGTTAAAGAATAAAAAATCAAGCAAAAAGAAACAATCAAAATAAAGCCTTTGGTTAATTCTGGAGTAAAATCTTTTGTACGCCCGTCATTCCCATGTAAATGGGAATCTCTGATTCCCGCTTTCGCGGGAATGACATTAGTATTAAGCGAGGCAATAAAACCTAAAACTAAAAAGAACATTAAATAACTCTCGTGAAAATCAAAAAGAAAAATATTTTGCACAAAATAACCAATTAAGATAGCCTCAAAAACTAAGGCAGTTAAAAACAATTTTTTGTCTCTTTTTTGTTTTTCTAAAATTTTGAAAACAAAAAAGAAAATAGCCAAATAAGAAAGAAAGCCAAAGATGCCAGTAGTAGCTAAAACTTCCATGGGTTTATTATGAGCCCGATCAAAATAAAAATCACCTGGTAAAACCTTGATTACTTGAGGATTAAAGTTTGTAATATAAGCAGCTTCATAATTTTCTGGCCCCCAGCCAAAAAGCGGCTTTTCTAAAAAGCTTCTAAAAGCAGTCCCTGCCGATAAAATTCTTGCCGTGCCAGTAGGATCTTTCAAAGAAATCGAAGTTAATCTCTCCAAGGCAAAATTATTTTTAACCAACGAAGTATTTTTTAAAGCAAAAGTTAGCCCAATAAAAATTATTCCTGCTATTAAAACAAAGACTGAGATTTTTTTTAATAAGAGCCCCTCGCTATCGCTCGGGAACCTTTTTTCTCGCTGTGCTCGAAATAAAGGATAATCTTTGGCTTTCTTGGAAAAAATTAAAGATCCCATTAAATACAAAACGCCCAAAACAAACCCAATCATTCCTCCTCTGGTGCCGCTAATAAAAATTAAAAGCGCTTCAAAAATAAAAATTAATAGCCACCACACGCTGTCATTACGAGGAAAGAGCGAAGCGATTGACGAAGTAATCTTATTATCATTCAGATTGCTTCGCTTCGCTCGCAATGACATAAAACTTTCCAAATAAAAATATAAAGCCAAAAGAGAATTAAAAATAAAATAAGTGCCTAAATAAGAAGGGTTGCCGGTAAAACCAGATAAGCGAGGGGTGGCTGAGACAACTCCAATTCGACCTCCGGAATAAATAAAAAGAGCTAAAAAGCCATAAAGAACGCTAATCCCAACCTCAATTTTTAGTATCTTTTTAAAATCATTCAAATCAAAAACGCTGGCAATAATAAAAAAGAATAAGATAAAATGCCAAATACCCAAAACTCCTTCCATTCTTTCAAAACCTGAGAAAAAACTCCAAGTAAAATTAACGCCCAAGAAAGCAGAAATCAAAATCACTAAAGCATAAACTAAAAAAGCTTTGGAAAGATTATTAAGTTTCAGCTTCGTTTCTCCTTTAATAATCATTAAAACCCAAATTATTGCCATTATTTCCACCAAAAGCCGAAAAACTGTCGCCTTGCCGACGATAAAGGGAAAATAGGTTCTTGCATCAACAAAAAGAGGAGTCAATAAACAGGCAATGGTTAAATATAATAAAATTTTTTTATATATTTCATGTTTCATAGTTCTTTACTCACTGCTGCCCTTGTTAACGGTCCAAAATAGCCAGTAGTTATTATCCCCTTTAAAGATTGGTAACGCTCTACTGCCGCCATAGTTAAAGGTCCATAATAACCGGTAATCAATTTTTCCGGATAAATGCTCTCACCTAAATTCGCCAAAAATTGCTGTAAGCATTTAACCTCTGAAGAAGTCAAGCCATAATAAAGATCTTGCCCAAAAACCAAAGAACAGCTTTGATTAGTTTGATTGGTTTTTTGCATCGCAATTTGCAATTGAAGTTGAACTAATTGTCTTTTTAAGACCTCTATTTGCTGTTGTAATTTTTCAATGATTTGCTGCTCAGTTTGAGAATCCTGGCCTAAATTTTGAGCTTCCCAAAAATAATAATAAAGTTTATTTTCCTGACCTAAAGACCCAATAAAAGGAATAAAATAAACAGCCACATTTTTACTAGCCATATCATTAACATAAATTTCCTGAATATTGGTTGCTGAAAAATCAAAAAAACCTAAAATTTTCTTTCCTTGACTATCTTCAATAAGATAAGGGATTTTAGAAATTGGCGTTTGTTCGGGAACAGTAAATTTAAATCTTATTGTTCCCTGACCGCCAGTAATTTTCTGCCATTTACCAGTCCAGCTAGAAATAGAATCAGTTACCCCTAAAGAACTCTTGTTTTGAAAGGGTAAATAATAAGAATAAGAAGTGGTGAAATAATTCTTTAAAGTCGGATTTTGATAACAATATTTTAAATTATTAGTTTCGCAGATATTATAAAGATTAGTGATCAGCCAATTTAAATAAACTTCATCAAAGCTCAAAGAAGAATTAATTTTCTTTAAAGCTTGATTTAAAGAAATAAAGCCATCGCTGGAAGAATATTTTAAGGCCTCAGCAAAAAGCTGATTGTCAAATTGCTCTTTTAAATATAAGGCTAATAAATAGACCTTACCATAATCTTTGTCTAAATTTTCCCAATCTTTTAAATTAACTTCTGTTGAATAAAGCAAATTTTGCGCCCGTTGTTTAGTAACCTGGGTAGTATCAACTCCAATTGTTTGACCGGCGAATTCAGATATTAATTCATAAAACCAAGTCTCAGCTTCTGGTTTTTGTTTTAAAGTAATTAAATGAGTAAACTCATGAGCTAATTCATAATCTAAAAACTCCAAAGGAGATTTTAAAATTAAATTAGTGTTTAAATATATAATTTGACCTTCATTGGAATTTTTATATACACTTTTGGAATAACTATTACTGCTTTGGATATAACCGCCAAAATCATCTTTTAATGGTTCTAAAACGATAATAATTCGTGAATCATTATCAATTCCTGGATTATCCTCTGAGCCTAATAAATTAACTAAAGTTGGATAGGTTTTATACTCAAAATCATTGGCTAAATTATACAAAATGGAATCTAACTGATTTTTCTCAGCAATATTCTGATACCAATTTTTATCAGCGTAAAAATAAATTTTATTAGTGGTCTTTAATAATTGAGTATCAATTTGAGTCCTATCAGATAAATCGTAATTTGATTCCACGAAAAAACTAGCTGTTTGAGACCAAGCAGCCAAAGAAAAATTAGGAATGATTAAAAGTCCTGAAATTAAACCAATTGTCATTCCCGCGAAAGCGGGAATCTTTCTTTTTCTAAAAATAGACATTAATAATATATTAGCAAAAATCAAAGAGAAAATAAAGACACAACGCTGTCATCCTGAGTGTTAACGAAGGATCTCTGAGTTTATCCCAGATTCCTTTTTTCGTATTCGCGAGAGATTCTTCGTCCGCCTGTGGCGGACTCAGAATGACAATCTAAATAAAAATCAATGACAAAACAAAAACAAAAACCGGCCAAATGGCCGGTTTTTGCTCTCTATCTAAGTTTTCAACTTAGAGGATTCAACCTGCAAGAAAAGGTTAAAGATTCAAGAGAGTAGCTGGTGCTTGCAAAGCAGAAATGCCTGTAGCTTGTAACGTATATCCAGTAACCATATCAGCATTGGTTGCCCACTTGATACTTGCGATACTTACCGTATACCAAGCTGCTGTTGTTGTATTTAGAACATGATAGTTATAAGTACACACAGAAGTAGCTCCACTAGGAATTCTCCAAACTAAATTGGTAGTATCTTGCACAGCACTGGCATCACAACTCCAATTAGAAGAAGTTGCAGTTTTGGTACCAGTAGTAGTAACTGTTGGGAGAATACCTTGTGCTAAGGTATTACCACTACCATAACTGGCGTGGCTAACAGTTGGAATATAGATATCACCACTATTAGCAGTAATACTAATCCCAATAGTGAAATCACCAACATTATTTGTGGTTGTGGTACTACTATCAGATTTGATCACACTAGCAGAAGCCAAACCAAAAACAGGAGCGGCAGTATAGACTGTAAGAACATTACCAGTAATAGCTCCGGTATTACCTCGAGCTGCTCCGCTACCATCAATACCAGTCAAACCAGTAGTAGTTGGCAGAGAAACACTCACTCCGCTGCCAGCTGTAGGAGCGGCTTTGACAACACCTTTGACTGTCAAAACCTTAGTAGTGTCAGCAGAAACCGGTAAAGTAAAGGTGCTAAAAGTAACAACACCAGTGGTAGTTGTTGCAGCACTGGCTAACAAAGTTGCACCATCATACAATTCTACTGCTGATAAAGTGGTAGCAGCATTAGTGACAACATTGATAGTACCACCTTTGAAAATCATATTAACAGCCTCTACCTTAACATTGATCTTCATAAGATCAACTCTGGTTATAGTCGTAGCACTGGCTATAAAGTTGCCAGCTAAAGGACTATCAATTGAGGCAGTAGTGGTAATTGTTGGCGCTTGGGATAATGCAACGGCAAAGAGATGAGCAGTTAAAGCAGTAGCTGGTCCGTAAACATTCAAACCAGCAGTATCAACACCTCTTACCCCATTAGCTGGGATAACTAAGCTGATATTGCCAATATATTGTGGTACAGAAACAGCAGTAGCTTTAACTGAGAGTATTTTTTCAGCATCCTTGGCAATAAGAAGATCCAAACCATCTATTGTCAAGGTATAGGTAGTACCAAAAGTCACCTCGGTGAAATTAGCCGAAGTAGCAGCTACTTCTTTAAGCATGGTGCTTCCATCCCAAATTGAGACAGCAGATACATCTCTCCATGGAAAGTCATTAGGAGTAGCTATTCCAACTTGAAGTTGAATTCTTTTTACCCGAATATCAGAACTAGTAGCTTTCATTTTATAAGCAGCTACTTCCTTCTGAACATTATCACCATAAAGAGTTATTGTGCCAGAACCTGGAATTGCGTACTGAGTAACAGTTAAAGTGCCTTCTGTTGCCCCAACTACAGTAGTGGTAGTTGTTCCAGCAGCAGTAGTTGTGGTAGTTACTGGAGTGCAATATAAAGTATTTAAGGCAGCTCGGGTTAAAGGACCAACATAGCCAGTATTAATGATTCCATGGGCTGTCTGGAAGGTTTTAACAGCAGCAAAAGTAATAGGTCCAAAATAACCAGAGGTTGGTGTTACTCCTAACTTGATTTGCAGATTCTTGACATCAGCTGACGTCATTCCTTTTTGCAAATCAGTATTGAAGCAAATCGTTCCAGTTGTTTGTCCGGCTATCTGAACTTGTAAGGCAGTTATCTGAGCTAACAAAGCCGTAATCTGAACTTGAAGCTCTTCAATCGTGACAGCTTTGGCTGGAGCTACCATTGATAAGGCAAAGACTCCAGCTAAAGCGAAAGCAATTAATTTTTTAGACATTTGAATTTAATTTTTTGATTAATTTTTATGATTATTATCGACCACCTAAAAAGTTAGTGTAGGACGTCCATTTTACGTCCACCAACTCTTTGATTGGCAATAACCGTTTTCTCCTAGAGATTCCCGTTTCCACGGGAATGACAGAAGAATCCAATCCTAATTCTCTGGAGTTGAAGTTTCGACCTTTATATCCAGAGAGTGGATTTGCAAAATTTGGTTGATACTATCTATCTTAACCATCGCTTCTAAACAATTTCCGGCTTTGACATCATTATCAATATCACCTAAGAAAGTTCTCACTTTAGTAATATCATCAATAGGCCATTGAACTAGAGTTTGAACATTATCAGTAAAATATTTTTGTAAATCAGTTAATTGATTTTGAAAAGAAGTAGGACATTGATTAATTTCATCTTGAGTATCAATAATCAAAGCTAAAACTTGAGCTTGAGTATCTTTGGCTATTTTATCTAAAGTTTCTTTATCTTGAGGTTGAAGCTGGGTTTTTGAAATCATATTAGTTAAATCTTTACTTTCACTTTGCACTTGTTGAGAAATTTCCAAAGTCTTTTGTTTCTTTTGAATATTTTTTAATTCCTGAGGAATAGTTTGTAAATCTTTCTGAATATTCTGGCTCATTAAAGCGATGGCTTGTGCTTGGTCAATGATTTTTGCCATATCACTTAATCTGGCTTTAGCAATTTCTAAGCGAATCACTGGTTTATAATCTTTAGGTGTTAAAAAGAGTCTGGTTATTTGAGTTAAAGTTTTTACTGGATATAAAAGATTGCCAGGCAAGATAGTTTGAGCAAAAGCAAAAGTAGAAACAAAAAGAACAACAAAAGCTGCTGAAACTAAAGCTTTTTGATACTGGTGAATAAATGAAAAAGAAACCAATTTTACTCTTGGCTTTATTATTATTTCTTGATGGCTTTTTAATAAGATATTACTTAAAAGCCAATGAGCCCAATCTTTATTGGGCTTAATTTCTTGAAATTTGTTTAATTGTTCAATGAGGTCTTTTTCAAGCATCACTATATAAGACGATGAAAGGGTTAAAGTGTTACACTGCTTTATTGACCCCTCACTTGGAAAAGATTGACTATCGTCAAATCTTTATTAAAAGAGTTTTACCTCAAAGAAAAATTTTAGATACTTAGTGAGAAAATATCTTATATTTATGAAATAAATTTATCTTTTCCAAGTGAGGGGTTGATCTCTTTTTTCAGGGTTTCTAGAGCTCGATGAAGCAAGACCCTGACATTATTTTCATTTTTATTAATGATTTGAGCAATTTCTTTGGTTGATAAATCATCAACATAATGCCAAATAATGACCTCACTATAAACTGGCTTAATTCTTTGTAAAGCTTTTTTTAAATTTTCCATTTCAAAACTCAATTCAATCTTAAAAACAAAACTTTTCTGAGGAATTTCTATTCCTTTTTCTTTTAATTCTTCTAAAGATATTGGTGTTTTATTCTTCTGGCGATAAAAATCAATAATTTGGTTTCTGGCAACTCGAAAAATAAAGGCGGTTGGGTTGGAGATTGCCACATCGTCCCGCTTTTGTGGGGCTCCTCGCAATGACGCTTTTTGCCAGCACTTTAAAAAAGCCTGAGCAGTCAGGTCTTGAGCAGTTTCAATTTTATCTACCCGAAAATAGATAAAGCGAAAAACTTTATCAATGTTATTATTATAAAAATGAGTAAATTCTTGTTCGGTCATCGGCTAAAATCTAAAAATTCTATCTAAAAATTCTATTTATTGCTTGCGCCAATTTCTTTGGGTCATGACGCAGAAGCGAACTATTACGAACCAGTTTAGTAAAAATTACTTTTGGCCTTTTCAGAGCGCTTAAATATTTTTTGTCATATTTCACTAATTCTGCTTTTTCTTTTTTATATTTTTCCAAAAATGATTTTTTAGGTTTCTCAACATTAATTAAGAAATAATCAATCACGCCTTTGCCAAGATATTTTTCCAAAACTGATAAAAATCTTTCAGCGGTAAAATGATTAGTCTCGCCATATTTGGTCATAATATTACAAACATAAACCTTTTTGGCTCTGGATTTTTTTACTGCTTCTTTTACTCCTTTAACCAAAAAATTAGGAATAATACTCGTATAAAGGTCTCCTGGCCCGATAATAATAACATCGGCTTTTTTAATGATTTGAAGAGCTTCTTTATTGGCTTTAGCAAGAGGATTAAGAAAGACCTCTTTAATAGCCAAACTGCCATCATGCTTGGGAGCATCAATATTTGACTCACCAATAACTAAAAGGTCATTTTCCAAACGCGCAAAAAGCCGAGTATTTTCTAAGGAAACCGGGATAACCTCTCCTTTAATACCTAAAATATTACCTGCTTCTTTCACTGCTTGATTAAAATCTCCGGTTAAGCCTTCTAAAGCCGTGAGAAATAAATTACCAAAATTATGCCCTTTTAATCCCTCGCCATTTTTAAAACGATATTGAAATAATTTAGCTAAAAAAGGCGAGGAGGAAGAAAGAGCTACTAAAGCTCTTCTAATATCACCTGGGGGCAAAATTCCAAATTCTTCTCTTAAAATTCCTGAAGAACCGCCATCATCAGCTATCGTGACAATGGCGCTAAGATGATAGGAATATTCTTTTAAACCGCTTAAAACTGTAAACACTCCTGTGCCTCCACCAATAACAACAATTTTTTTCATTAAGATTTAATGACAAAATTTATTAATTTGTTTTCGACAAAAATTATTTTCTTGATTTTGCTTTTATCTAAATATTTTTTAATTAGGGGGGTGGTTAATTTTTGAGCCTTATTTTGAGAAATTCCTTTTTTGATTTTGACTGTTCCTCTGGTTTTACCATTCACTTGAATAATTAAAGTCAGATTCTTTTCTTCAATCAATTTTTTATTATAGCTTGGCCATTTACTCCCTGAGACTAAACTGCGATGATGAAGATAATCATACCATAATTCTTCACTTAAATGAGGCGCAAAAGGAGAGAGCAATAAAACCAAAGTATCGAAATGCTTAGAACCTAAGTAATCTCCGGATATTTCAGTCATCTTATTTATATATTCCATTAGACTGCTAATGGCAGTATTAAAATGAAAATTCTCGATATCTTCTGTCACTTTTTTGATAACCTGATGACGATGTCGTTCTAATTCTTCTAAATCAGTTTTTAGTTTTTTCTTGACTTCTTTAGTCATCTTAAAACCATTCTTTTGGAGATTGCTTCGCTTCGCTCGCAATGACAAATTAGAATTAACTACTAAATCCCAAACGCGATTCAAAAAACGATAAATGCCAATAATACCTTGTGAATTCCAGGGTTTAGAAAAGAATAATGGACCGATAAACATTTCGTGCATCCTTAAACTATCAGCCCCATATTGCTTTATAATATTATCGGGATTAATGACATTACCTCGGGATTTAGACATTTTTTCTCCATCTTCGCCTAAAATAATGCCCTGATTGACTAACTTATAGAATGGTTCAGGAGTAGAAACAATCCCTGAGTCATAAAGAAATTTATGCCAAAATCTGGCATATAAAAGATGGAGGACAGCGTGTTCTATCCCTCCAATATAAATATTAACTGGTAACCATTTTTTTTCTTTTTTAGGATCAAGGAGGGTTTTTTTGTTTTTAGGATCGAGATAACGAAGATAATACCAAGAAGAACCAGCCCACTGAGGCATGGTATTGGTCTCTCTTATTGCCGGGCCACCACATTTGGGACATTTTACTTTCACCCAAGAAGAAATATCAGCCAAAGGCGATTCATTCTCACCAGTGGGCTCATATTTTTTAATAACTGGCAATTTTAAGGGTAAATCTTTTTCTTCTAAGGAGACATTTCCGCATTTCTCGCATTTAATAATAGGGATAGGTTCTCCCCAATATCTTTGTCGAGAAAAAATCCAATCTCGCAATTTATAATTAATAATCTTTTTCCCATTAACATACAAAGTAATTTTTTCTCGAGCCATTTGAGACGTAATGCCATCAAAAGGACCTGAATTCACCAAAATACCTTCTCCAGGATAAGGCTTCTCCATCTCTAAATGAGGTTTACCATCAGAGGAAATCACCTCTTTAATGGCTAAATGAAATTCTTTAGCAAAAGCAAAGTCTCTCTCATCATGCGCCGGCACAGACATAATAGCGCCAGTGCCATAATTCATGAGAATATAATCAGAAACCCAAATAGGAATCCTCTCTTTATTGGCTGGATTAATAGCATAAGTACCAATAAAAACCCCGGTTTTTCCATTAATATCTTTTTGTCTTTCAAAATCGGATTTTTTTAAAGATTCCCCAATATATTTTTTTACTTCTGGCTGGTAATTAGAAGAAGCAATTTCAGTGATTAAGGGATGTTCTGGCGCTAAAACTAAATAGGTAGCTCCAAAAAGAGTATCTGGCCGAGTAGTAAAAACTCTAATATATTTATCAGCATCTGCCACTTTAAAATTAATTTCCACTCCTTCAGAACGACCAATCCAATTTCTCTGCATTGTTTTTACTCTGTCTGGCCAATCTACTAAATTTAAATCTTTAAGTAATCTATCAGCGTAAGCTGTAATCCGTAAGACCCATTGTTTTAGTTTTTTCCTTTCCACTTCTATTCCACAACGATCACATTTCCCTTCTTCTACTTCTTCGTCAGCTAAAACCGTTTTACAATTTGGGCACCAATTAACATAACCATCTTCTTCATAAGCTAACCCTTTTTTAAAAAGTTGTAAGAATATCCATTGAGTCCAATGATAATAATTAGGATCAGTGGTATCAATTTCTCTTGGCCAATCATAACTAAAACCCAGCGATCTTAATTGCTCTTTAAAGCGTTTAATATTTTTAGGCACTATTTCTTGAGGAGGTTTTTTTGTTTTTAAAGCATAATTTTCCGCTGGTAAACCAAAAGCATCCCAGCCCATAGGATGAAGAACTTCATAACCTTGCATTCGATAATAACGGGATAAAATATCAGAAGCAGTATAGCCTTCTACATGACCAACATGCAATCCTTCGCCAGATGGATAAGGAAACATATCTAGAATATAGAGATGTTCCTTTTTGGGCAAATCTTTAGCATGCCAAATCCTATAATTATTCTTGGCCCAAATTTTTTGCCATTTTCTTTCTATTTTTTGGGGATTATATTTCATATTATTTGATAGTCAATTCTATTCTTTGTGAATCATTCCTAAAAATTTCTCTAATTTCATTGTTCCTAAATCCCCTTTCCCTCTTTTTCTAACAGCAATCTTTTTATTTTTTTCTTCTTTATCGCCTACGATTAAAATATAGGGAATTTTTTGCATTTCCGCTTCTCTAATTCTTTTAGATAATGTTTCTCCATTAACATTCATTTCTGCTCGTAGATTATTATCTAATAATAATTTTGTTATCTTTTGGCTATATTGAGTATTCTTTTCTAAAACCGGAAGGATTTGTACTTGAACTGGCGTTAACCATAAAGGAAAATCACCAGCGTAATGCTCGATTAAAACTGCCATAAATCTTTCAATGCTTCCTAAAAGAGCTCGATGAATCATAATTGGTTGTTGTTTTTTGCCATTTTTATCAATATAAAACATTTCAAATCTTTCTGGTAAATTAAAATCCACTTGGAGAGTGGTGCATTGCCAAGAGCGACCAAGAGCATCTTTCAGTTTTATATCTATTTTTGGACCATAAAAAGCACCACCTCCTTTATCAACTTCGTATTTTATTTTTTCTTCTTTTAAAGCAACTTCTAAGGCTTTAGTAGCTTTGATCCAATTCAATGGTTTGCCAACATATTTGTCTGGTCTAGTTGATAAATAAACTTCGAAATCAGTAAAGCCAAAATGTCTTAAAATCTGAAAAGATAATTTAATTAATCTTTTTATTTCTTCATCTAATTGTTCTAAAGCACACCAAATGTGAGCATCATCTTGAGTAAAACCTCTTACTCGCGCTAAGCCATGCAAAGTGCCCGATCTTTCATAACGATAAACAGTTCCTAATTCTGTATAACGCAAGGGCAAATCTTTATGACTTCTAATTTGATTCTTATAGATTAAAATGTGGAACGGGCAATTCATCGGCTTTATTTGATAATCATCTTTTTCCTCGATATTAATTTCTTTTAAATGTATTGCCGGAAACATACTTTCGCGATAAAAACCAGTATGCCCAGAGGTATTCCATAGCTGGAGTTTGGCAAGATGAGGGGTATTTACTAATTGATATCCATTTTTTAAATACTCTTCCAGGGCATAATTTTCAATCAGGCGTTTTAAAATCGCTCCTTTGGGATGCCATAAAATCAAACCCGGCCCTAGGTCATCATCAATATGAAATAAATCTAATTTTTGACCCAAAACCCGATGATCTCTTCTCTCTGCTTCTTTTAGTTGGAAAAGATAATCTTTTAATTCTTTATCCGAAGCAAAAGCAAGACCAGTAACTCTCTGGAGCATGGGATTTTTCTCATCCCCCCGCCAATAGGCACCAGAAACTTTTGTTAATTTAAAACTCAAAGGTAAATCTTTGGTATTTTTGACGTGAGGACCACGACACAAATCAATAAATTCGCCAGTTTGATAAATGGTGACTGTTTTAATTGGCTTAATTTTTAATTTTAAATTTTTAATTTTTAATTTTTCATTTTGTTCGGTCGTACCATATTTTTCTAAATCTTCAAGTAGTTCTAATTTATATTTTTGGCCTGATTTTTGAAAGATTTCTTTGGCTTCTTTCAAAGGCTTTTCCTGTTTTTTAAAATCTATCCCTTCTTTGATAATCTGACGCATTTCTTTTTCGATTTTAGGTAAATCTTCAAGCGGAAGACCTGCCTGCGCAGGCAGGTCTAATTTTCCTAATTTCTCGATAGAAACGTCGTAATAAAAACCATCTTCAATAGTTGGCCCCACTCCAAAAAGAACCTTGCCATAAAGTCTTATAATCGCTAAAGCCATCACATGGGCTAAAGAATGGCGAAAAGTATCCAAAGAATATCCTTTTTTCTTTTGAGGCATAAATTTATACTTTTTATTATTTAACTACAAAATTGATAAAAAAGCAACTCCTTTTTTAAGCTTCCATCGGCTTGATTTCTTCTATTCTCTCACCAATAATTTGATACTCTCCATTTCTTTTGTCCATTCTTCCTTCTACTAAAATAACTTTGTCTTCGGAAAGACTCGCCATATTATTAGCTAAAACCGTTGGATACAAAACTACATCAATGGAATGCTCATAATCAGAAATTTGAGTAAAAACCATCGGTTTGTTAGTTTTGGTTCTGACTCTTTGAATTCTGGAGACAAAACCGCATACTTTAATTCTTTTCCCTAAATATAAATGATCCAATTGGCTAACAGTTAAAGCTATTTTCCCCAAAATTCCTTTGTAATCATCTAAAGGATGGCCAGTTAAATAAATACCCAAATATTCCCTCTCCCAAATCAATCTTTTTGTTTTATCTGGGGGAAAACTCTGTCCTAAATGAGATAAAATATTATCTGAATCCTCCTTAAATAATCCCATTTGGAAATTATTATGATTATTTACACTGTAGCTTCATTCTAAAATTTTATCTAAATTATTAGCCATTAATTCTCTGGAACCAAAGCAATCCAAGGCTCCTGATTTAATTAAACTTTCTAAGGTTTTTCTATTTAAAACTTGGCGAGGAATTCTCTTAAAGAAATTGATTAAATTGGTAAATTGACCATTTTGTTGTCTTTCTATTTGAATCATTTCCGCCACTCCTGTGCCGACATTTTTAATAGCTGATAAACCGAAAGGGATATTGCCAGTTTCTTTATCAGTGCCAAATTCAACAAAAGATTGATTAACCGAGGGTGGCATCACTTTTATTCCCATTCTTTCGCATTCCTTAATTTCAATGGCTATTCGATCAAGATTACCAAAGTCTGATGTTAAAAGCGCTGCCATAAAAGCGCTGGGGTAATAAGCCTTGAGCCAAGCAGTCTGATAAGTAATTCTGGCATAAGAAGAACTGTGTCCTTTGTTAAAACCGTAACGGGCAAAAGGTTCCATCCATTCCCAAATCTTCTCGCCAATTTCTTTTTTAATTCCTCTCCCCATCATCCCTTTAATCATTTTTTCTTTTTGAGAGGAAAGTAAAGATTTAATCTTTTTCCCCACAGCCTTTCTTAAAACATCAGCCTCAGCCATAGAAAAACCAGCTAAATCGTGAGCAATTTTCATCAGTTGTTCCTGATACACGCAAATGCCGTAAGTTTTTTCCAAAATTGGTTTTAAATCCGGATGAAAATAAGTAATTTTTTCTTCGCCGTGTTTTCTTCTAATGAACTGAGGGATTAATTCCATCGGTCCTGGACGATAAAGAGCCAGCATCGCAATAATATCTTCCAAAGAATTTGGTTTTAAATCTTTCAGGTAGTGTCTCATCCCCTCAGATTCAACTTGAAAAACACCCACTGTTTCGCCCTTACTCAACAATTTATAAACTTTGTTATCTTCAAATCCCAAATTATCTAAATCTAAATCCTCGCCATAAACTTTTTTAATAATCCTTAAAGTATTTTTGACAACTGTTAAATTGGCTAAACCTAAAATATCAATTTTCACTAAACCAATACTGTTTAAAGAATGCATTTCGTATTGGGTCACAATATCTTTTTCGCTTCTTGAGGAATGCTGTAAAGGCACAAAATTAACTATGGGTTCTGAAGTAATAACAATGCCAGCAGCATGAGTAGAGGCATGCCGAGCTACTCCTTCTAATCTTTGAGCAATATCTATCACTTCTCTCGCTTCGTCATTAGTTTCATAAATTTCTCTGAATTCTGAAATTGTTTTTAAAGCTTCTCTGATGGGTAAATTTTGGGGAATTAATTTAGCAATTTGATCGCCTAAGGAATAAGGATGACCCAAAGCTCGATTCACATCTCTAACAGCTAAACGCGATTTCATAATACCGAAGGTTAAAACCTGAGCTACGTGATCCTGACCATATTTTTCCGAAATATAAACAATAATTTCTTGCCGACGATCGTCAGCGACATCAAGATCAATATCAGGCGGCTCAAGTCTTTCAGGGTTTAAAAATCTTTCGAAATATAAATCGTATTTCATCGGATCAATATGAGTAATGCCCAAAACATAAGCTATTAAAGAGCCGGCAGCTGAACCACGAGTATTGGTCAAAATGCCCTTTTCTCTAGCAAAACGAATAATATCGTAAATAACCAAAAAATAATCAGCAAAATTAGTTTTTTTAATTACCTCTAGTTCGTGCCCTAAACGAGCTTTAACTTCTTCGTTATGCTCGTCATAAAATTGAACAAAATTCTCTCGGCTTAATCTTTCTAAATATTCAAAGGAAGATTCATTACTGGGGGTTTGAAATTTAGGAAAAATTAATTTATCCAAATCAATTTCTAGATTGCAAGCATCAACAACTTTTTTAATATTCTCAAATAATTCTGGATGATTTTGAAAATTATTAATAACTTCCTTCGGTTCTTTTAAATGAAAATCAGCATGAACCATCGTCAATCTATCTTCACTTTCTGCATCAGAACCAGTTTGGACTGCTAATAGCACTTCATGAACTCTTTTGTCTTCCTTAAGGGGATAATGACTGTCACAAGTAACCACTGCTGGAGCTTTTGTTTCTTCGGAGAGTTTTAAGAGACCTTCGTTGGCTTTATTTTGTTCCTCCAATTCTGGATGATCTTGCAATTCTAAATAAAAATTATCTTTGCCAAAAATATCCTGATATTCTTTGACCAATTCTTTAGCCTTGGCAAAATCTTTTGCTAATAAAGCTTGGGGAATTTCTCCTCTTAAACAGCTGGATAAAGCTATTAATCCTTCGGAATATTTTCTTAAAGTTTCTTTATCAACTCTTGGCTTATAATAAAAACCCTCTAGTTCGCCAATGGTCACTAGTTTGATCAAATTTTGATAGCCGGTTTGATTTTTTACTAAAAGTGTTAGATGATAGAATTTAGCATCCACCTTTGCTACTTTGTCATTTCGTGAACGAGGTGCTAAATATACTTCGCAACCAATGATTGGTTTGATTCCTTTTTCCTTAGCTTTAGTATAAAATTCAATCGCCCCATAAAGAACCCCATGGTCAGTTAAAGCTATGGCCTCTAAACCCATCTTTTTGGTTAAATCCAAGAGTTCATCAATTTTACTCATGCCATCAAGCAAGGAATAATGACTATGAACATGAAGATGGGCAAAATACATAATAAATATCTTAAAAGACTGTTGAAGTTAAAATCATTTTAGCACAAAAAATTAAAAAGGCAAAAATGAATCTCAAAATTGAAAAATATTATTGGAAAAAAGGCTATAAAAAAATTATCGGCTTGGATGAAGCTGGCCGAGGACCATTAGCCGGACCAGTCACTGCAGCGGCAGTTTTAATTTTATTGCCAAACAAAATTTCTTTATTAAAAAATGAAATTTTTAAAAAAATTCGTCTTCGGGCAAGGGATTCTAAAAAACTTTCTTCTAAACAACGAAAAGAAATTTTTAGTTTGATAAAAAAATGCCCCCTAATTCAATTTTCTTATTGCTCAGTGAGCGAAAAAATGATTGATAAAATTAATATTGAACAAGCGACCTTCAAAGCAATGAAAAATTGCCTCAAAAGTCTAAATAAAAAATATAATTTAAAACCAAATTTAATATTAATTGATGGCAATCGCATTATTGATAATCATCTCCCCTATCTTCAAAAAACAATTATCAAAGGTGATGATAAAATTCTATCAATTGCTTTGGCCTCAATTATTGCTAAGGTTATCCGGGATAAAAAAATGATAACTTTGGCAAAAAAATATTCAAATTATCATTTTGAAATTCATAAAGGTTATCCAACTAAACTTCATAGAAAATTATTAAAAAAATATGGCCCGTGTGAAATTCATAGAAAAAGTTATAAACCAGTAAAAAAAGTTATGAAATATGAGTAAGAACCCCCTTCACTTTGCTCAGGAGAACCTTGTTTCTCACTCCGCTCGAAATAAGGATTATCTTGTTTCTCACTCCGCTCGAAATAAGGATTATCTTGTTTCTCACTCCGCTCGAAATAAGGATTATCTTGTTTCTCACTCCGCTCGAAATAAACTTCTCGTCATTTTGGGTCCAACTGCTAGCGGTAAATCTGATTTAGCAATTAAAGTCGCAAAACTTTTTAATGGAGAAATTATCTCTGCTGATTCCCGCCAAGTTTATCGAGGAATGGATTTAGGTACCGGTAAAATTCCAAAAGATACTAGATACAAAATACTGGATGCCTGTCTGCGCAGACAGGCAGAATACTATTCTCATAATATTCGTCACCATCTTTTAGATGTTAGTGACCCCAAAGAATATTTTTCTGTGGCTCAATATCAAAAATTAGCCCTAAAAGCCATTAAAGATGTTCAAAAGAAAGGTAAATTGCCCATTCTTTGCGGCGGCACTGGCCTTTATATTAGTAGCGTTATCGAGGGCTGGAAATTACCTAATGTCCCACCTAATGCAAAACTTAGACAAGAGCTAGAAGGGTTAAGCGCTGAGCAATTATTTCAAAAATTAAGAGAATTAGATCCAAAACGGGCAACAACTATTGATAAAAATAATAAACGTCGCCTCATTCGCGCCATTGAAATCGCCACCTTCAAAGGCTATATTCCTTTGCTTATAAAAAAACCATTAACATGGGATATTTTAATTTTAGGTATCAAAAAAAATAAAGAAGAATTAAAAAAATTAATCTTAGAAAGATTAGAAAAGAGAATAGAGGAAGGAATGATTGATGAAATCAAAAAATTAAAAGAAAATGGTATTTCCTCGAAACGTCTTGAAGATTTTGGTTTAGAATATCGTTGGCTAAATCGTCATTTAGAAAAAAAAATTACCCTCTTGGAAATGAAAGAAGGACTCTATCGAGATATTTGTCATTATGCTAAACGTCAAATGACTTGGTTTAAAAAAATAAAAAATATTAATTGGCTTGAAAATCCACTTCAAGCAATCCAAATAACCAAAAACTGGTTCAAAAATTAATAAATAAAAGAGAAGGGGGTTAGGGTTCTATATCTGACTCTAAAAACGGTGGGAGAAATTTTAGAGTCAGAACATAGAACTCTAAGTTTTTAGCTTAAGAATTTTTATTTTAGCCACGGAGTTTGTCTTTAATTAATTGTTCTAAAATTTCTGGGTCAGCAGCGCCTTTAAGTTTTGCCATGGCTTGACCAACTAAAAATTGAAGAGCCTTTTCTTTTCCTTTTTTATAATCTTCAATTGCTTGGGGGTTTTGTTTGATAATTACCTCTATTACTGGGGTTAATAAACTTTGACCTGATATTTTTTCCAATCCCTTCTCTTTGATTAATTTTTCCGGATTCTCCCCCGTCTTAATTGTCTCTAATAAAACATCCTTTGCTACCCGAGAAGAAATTTTATCTTGAACTAAATCAGAAATAACACTGGCAAAATATGCAGGAGTAATTTTTATATCATCCCATGTTAAATTCTCTTTTTCTTTAATGCCTAAGATATCGGTAGTCAAATAGTTATATGCTAATGAAGTACCACTTTTCCTATATTCTGGATCTAGTTTTGTAACAGTATCCCTGAACAACAACAAAGCTTTATCATCCTGCACCAATAAATTTGCCCTTTGAGATGGAATATTATGAATTTGAATTAAGTTTTGTTTTTTTTGCCACGGTAATTCGGGTAATTCTGCCTTTAATTTTTCTAAATCAAATAGACCTCCTTCTTTCGTTTTTGAATAAAGATGTAATGGCGGTAAATCTGGCTCAGGAAAATAACGATAATCTTGCGCTTCTTCTTTAGAACGTTGGGAATAGGTAATCTCTTTAACTTGATCCCATCCTCTAGTTTCTTGAATAATTTTTTCTCCGGCATCTAATAAATCACTTTGTCTTTTAATTTCGTAATCAATGGCTCGTTCGACAGCTCGAAAAGAATTTAAATTTTTTACTTCCACCTTTGTTCCCAATTCTTTTTGGTTTTTTGGTTTTAAGCTGATATTTACTTCACATCTCATTTGTCCTTTTTCCATATCAGCTTCAGAAACTCCTAAAGTCTTTAGAAGAATTTGTAAGCCCTGGGCAAATAATCTGGCTTCTTTCCCAGTATGGATGACTGGCTCGGTCACCAATTCCATTAAAGGAACGCCTGCTCTATTAAAATCAATTAAAGTGGACTTTTTGTCTTCGGGATGAATTAATTTTCCTGCATCTTCTTCTAAATGAACTCTGGTAATATCAATTTCTTTTAAACTTTCCTGATGATCATCACTTAAAAATAATTTTAATTTTCCTCCTTTACAAAGAGGCTCATCATATTGAGAAATTTGATAACCTTTTGGTAAATCAGGATAAAAATAATTTTTTCTATCAAATTTAGAAAATTCAGGAATCTCGCTTCCCAAAGCCAAGCTAACTTTGATAACCACTTCCACTGCTTTTTTGTTAATCACTGGCAAAGTGCCTGGGTGACCTAAACAAATGGGACAAATATTTTTATTAGGCTGTTTTTCATCCGAATTATTCAAACAATCGCAAAACATTTTAGTTTTGGTCTTTAATTCAGCATGAATTTCTAAGCCTATAACTGGTTCGTATTCCATATTATTTTTATTATACAACAAAAAATTAAATTTTTCTAATATTAATCCTTACAGATATTTTCTTTTTATATATTGACAAGACTCAAGATAAATGATAATGTTTTATTGAATTTTTTGCAATTTGACAATTATCGATAAATAAAGAATAAATATAGATATATAAGAAAAGATAAGGAGGTAAATTATGAATAAAGGTTTTTTCTTAGTGTTTGAAGGAGGCGAAGGTACAGGTAAAAGTACCGTGGCTAAATGGTTGAAAAATGAGTTAGAGAATCATGGTAAAATTGTTTATCTTACTAGGGAACCAGGAGGTAATGGCAGTCTGGTAGCAGAAAAAATCAGGGATATTATCCTCGATAAAAACAATAATATCTTTTCAGAGACAGAAGCCTTGCTTTTTGCCGCGAGTCGAGCTCAACATGTTCGCGAGGTCATTAAACCCCACTTAGACAAAGGCGGGATTGTTATTTGTGACAGATTTGTTTATTCATCTTATGCTTATCAAGGTGGAGGTAGAGAATTAAAAGTAGAAAATATTAGAAAAATCAATGAATTAGCGATAAATGAGTGTTTACCCGATTTAATTCTGCTTTTGGACTTAGAACCATCTATTGGCTTACAAAGAAAAAGACAGGCTCGTCAGGATTTTGATAGACTAGATGACGAAATTCTTTCATTTCATCAAAAAGTCAGAGAAACTTATCTAAATCTTTCTCAAGAAAATCCTAAATTAATAATTGTTATTAATGCTGCAAAACCATTAGAAGAAGTAAAAAAAGAAGTTTGGCAACATGTTAAAAAAAGGTTACGGAAAGGAGGCTCAAAATGAGTTGGCGAAATAAGTTAGTGAAAATGTTACAGATTATTTATGACGATAAGGAAAAGAATCATTATTTCCCAGAACATTGGTTTGATCATGGTCTTCGAGTAGAAAAACTAGCTCTTTGGCTAGTAAAACAAGATGAATTGGAAAACAAAATAGATTCAGAAATACTTATTGCCACAGCTCTTCTTCATGATATTGGTTATTTATGGTCGGATGATTATGACCATATTAGCCAAAGTATGAAATTAGCCGAAAAAATACTTCCAAAAACTAGTTTTCCAGAACATAAAATAAATAAAGTATCCAAGTGTATCCTTTACCACGATACAGTACCAGAAAGACCGGGATGGAAAGATGATCTCCCTATCGAATGTAGAATTGTTGCAGATGCAGATGCTATTGAATCGTCTGGATATTTGGGAATTATACGATTTGCTTCATGGTCAGGAAGACATGAGATTCCACTATGGGTTCTAAACGAAAAAGATACCAAAACTAACGTTTTTCCTCAGATTGGAATAATAAATAATATAGAAATTCGTATTCCAGAGCTTATAAATCGATGTTTTTCTCTTACTGCGCGTAAAATAATTGAAAAACGATGGATTGATATGCAAAAATTTATAGATGGCTTTAAAAAAGAATTACAATTTATAGAAAATCTATAAGAAAGGAGGTAAATTATGAATATAATAGAAGTAATAAAACCAGAGTTTCTAATAAAAACTCCAATAAACAGGAAAAAAATATTAGAAACTATTGAAGAATTCGGCAGAGTTTCTCATAAAAGCGAGGATAAAATTGCCTCTGGAACGGATGAACAATTTGTTCGTAAGCTTCTTGGCTGGGGTCATGAAAGTGTTTTAGAACATATAGCTATCTCGGTTCTGATTATTTGTGATCGTGGAGTATCTCATGAATTAGTGAGACATCGTTTAGCAGCTTATACGCAAGAATCAACTAGATACTGCGATTATTCCGGGAAAATCCAATTCATAAAACCACTGTTCTTTGAAGAAGGATCTCAAGAATATAAAATTTGGTACGAGAGCTGTGAACAAACAGCAAAAAGTTATCAAAAATTAAGAGAACTGGGAAAGTCACCGGAACAAGCCCGCTCTGTTTTGCCAAATTCTCTAAAAACCGAAATTGTTGCCACTTATAATTTAAGAGAATGGCGTCATGTTTTTGAAATGCGATGTCAAAAAGCTGCTCATCCACAGATGAGAGAGATAATGATTCCATTGCTTCAGAATTTTCAGAAACGAATTCATCCACTCTTTGATGATTTTACATTTTATCAAGATAATAGTATCTCGTTTCCACTTTGGGCCATCAAAGATAATCAATTTTGGCAAAAAAAATAAAGAAAAATTGCACTACAATAAAACCACCGAACAAAAATAAGATTCGGTGGTTTTTCTTTTAGAATACTTATCCTTCTATTTCTATTCCCATACTTCTGGCGGCGCCTTCTATCATTTTCATCGCCGCCTTTAAATCTTTAGTATTTAAATCTGGCATTTTACGCTTCGCAATTTCTTCTACTTGTTGTTTAGTAACTTTGCCTACTTTGTCTTTCAAGGGATTAGCAGAACCTTTTTCTACACCAGCGGCTTTCCTTAATAAATCAGAAACTGGCGGTTCTTTAAATTTCAAATCAAAAGTTCTGTCTATATAAACAGTAATTTTTACGGGAATAATATCACCTATTTTATCTTTAGTGGCTTCGTTAAAACGAGTACAGAATTCCTGGATATTTAATCCATGTTGACCTAAAGCCGGACCAACTGGAGGGGCTGGATTGGCTTGACCAGCAGGAATTTGTAAAGTTAAGACTGTTTTGATTGCTTTTGTCATAAAAAATAAATTTTTAATTTTTCTTCACTTGAAGAAAATCCAAATCAATGGGTGTATCCCGACCAAACAAAGAAACCAGTACTTTTACTCTTCCTCTTTCTTTATCAATCTCCTGCACTCTACCTTCACTATTTTTAAAAGGAGTGTCCATGATCTTCACTAAATCACCAATGGCAAAATCAATTTTATATTTTGGTTCTTCCTCAACGATTTTTCTAAGGATTTCGGAAATTTCTTCGTCTTGGACTGGTCGCGGAGTAATTCCAGCGCCAATAAAACCAGTTACCATAGGTGTATTCCTGACTACATACCAAGAATCATCGGTCACTACCATATCAACAAAAACATAACCAGGATAAATTTTTTCCTCAATGATTACTTTTTTGTTATTTTTAATTTTTATCTTCTTCTCCTTCGGAACTAAAACATTAAAAATTTTATCCTGCATGCCTAAAGCCTCTATTCTTTGTTTTAGATTCCTAGCCACGGCATCCTCGTATCCAGAATAAGTATGAATAACATACCAATTCTTTCCTAAATTAATTTGCTGCTTAGGCATATCATTTAATAATTAGCTTCATTATCTGAAGCAAACCGAAATCCAGAAATCCAAGAATAAGAGCAATAAAGAGAGATAAAGTTAAAACACCTGCTGTTTTTTTAACAGTTTCGTGTTGAGTAGGCCAATTTACCTTCTTCAACTCTCGCCAAGATTCCTCGAAATAGTTTCTAATCTTTGAAAATATTTTTCCCATTTTTTTAAAAGTGCCCAGAAGGGCACTTTTATAGTTTAACAGCTTTTTCAAAAGAAAGCAATAAAAGCAACATTTGTCATAACCCTAGTTCTTGACTAATCTTTTGCATGCCCCTTAAAACTATAGCCACAAATTGCTCTAAAGATAGATTTAAGAGAGTTTCACATTGCTCAATTATTTCTCTTTTCGCGCCTTTGGCAAAACCTTTTTCTTTAAAACGATTCAAAACATTCTCTACAGTTAGAACCTGAATTTTTTTTAAAGGCAAAACTAAAGTTGCAGCCACAATTAAACCAGTTAACGGGTCAACACAAAACAAACTTTTTGCCATTTTAGACTGAGGACTTAAATCATGCCTCTCATTATGAGTTTTTATTGCCTCAGTAATATCCTCATCTATTCCTTGGTCTTTCAAAAATTGAGCAGCCATTAAAGAATGCTCTTCTGGTTTATCTTTAGTTTCTTCATAATCAATATCATGCAATAGTCCTGTCAAAGCCCATTTTTTTTCATTTTCATCAAAATGCTGAGCCAATTCTTTCATGGCTGCTTCTACTGCTAAAGAGTGCTTGATAAGATTAATTGTTTTGACTTTACTTTCTAGCAATTCCAAAGCTTCTTCTCTATCCATAAATAAATATTACAAATTCCCTAAATCGTCCGGATCTCCTTCATCATAATCAGTAACATCCTTATCAGACAAAATATCTTCTTCTGCTTCTTCCACTAATTTGAAATCTGATTTAGAGGCATTACATTTGGGGCAAACCCAATCCTCTGGTAATTCATTCCAAGCTACATTTTTTTCACCAGTCGCAGGATCTATTCCCTCCTCATCATAGATATAACCACACACAGTACATTTATATTGCATATTAGGAAAAATTAAATATTAAAGATTTAAAGATTAAATCGACCATTTTAAAATTCCCTTAATTATAAATAGCTATTTTCTTTTGTCAACCCCTCACTTGGAATTGATAAGCAAATTCATTTTATGAATTTGCTAAATTATTTTAAAAGGGTTGTTTTAATAGCTAAGTATATATTGAGTAATTTTAAACTATCTTATTAGGTCTTGATGGAATCAATCAATTCCAAGTGAGGGGTCAATAGCTTTTAAATATTTTTTCCAAAAAGTTGAGTCTCTATTTCTTTTTTATCTTGTTCTGTCAGTGCCTTAATTCCTGCTTGGGTTAATTCATTAATTTTTTCTGGATTTAATTGTTTTGATTTTTCAAAAATTTCTAAAATAGCTTGGGGATTGTCATCAGCAGCCAGCCGATTGATAGAAATTTTACCGCATTTGAGACACTGATGAATTAACATTAATTCACCCTGCTTAGCTTCTCCATATTTATTAATTCCTTCCTGCTTAAAAGTTAAACCAATTGGTTCCATCTCGCCATAACAAGCTGATTTTCTATCTCCTGGCTCGTTTAAATCCACATGTTTTGACCATAAACAATAAGAACAATGGTTTCGATGTGTCGTACCAATTCGTCTATCATAAAAAACTTTTCTCCCACAATGAGAACAAATAAATTCTTGATTTTGTTCTTTATCTTCCATAAGTTTATTATATTATAACACATACTCAAAAAAACTTTAGGGTTGATAATTCTTTGCTGCCAGTGTAAAATTAAAAAAATATGATTTTTTCAGATAGAGATATCAAAAAAATAATCAAAAGTCAAAGATTGGTTTTTAAACCGCCTTTAAGCAAAAACCAGATAGGCCCTGCTTCCATTGACTTGAAATTAGGATCGATTTTTAAAATATTCAACATTTCCAAGCAATGCCTTTTAGACACTAAAAAAGGATTACCAGATAAAGATTTTATTATCACTAAAAAAATCAAATCGGGAGAGGCGTTTATCCTTCATCCTAATAATTTTGTTTTAGCCAGCACCAAAGAATATATAAAAGTGCCTGATGATATGGTTTTAAAAGTGGAGGGCAAAAGCACTTTAGCTAGAATGGGAATTTTAGTGCATACAGCTGGTTTTGTAGACCCTGGCTTTGAAGGGACTTTAACGTTGGAAATCAGCAATCAGTCAAACTTACCGGTAGCTTTATATCCTGAGATGCATATCTGCCAGATAGCAGTAGAATATTTGTCTTCTCCGGCAGAAGTTCCTTATAACAAGCGCAAGAAATCTCTTTATTCCAAAGCCAAAGGTCCTTTAGCTGCCAAAACCAATAATTTATTTGATAGAAAATAAAATAAATATATAAGTCTGGACAATATTTATTCTGTCTTTTTCAAAATTAAATCATTAAGTATTTTTTTAACAAGTTTAATACTGTCCCGGTCAAGCACGGAAATCGGCGTTACGTTTTTATTTAATTCTTCAAGCTTTTTTACAGCCTCATTGGCAATGGAGGAAGAAACTATGTCTTTTTTGCTTACTAGTACATATTCTGGTTTTTCCAGAAGCAATTTATTATATGCTCCCAATTCGTTGCGCACCGTTCTATAATCCGCCACTGGATTAACAGAATCTGCAGCAACAAAATGAAATAAGGTTTTCGTTCGTTCTATATGCCGTAAAAATTTAATGCCGAGACCCTTGCCCATAGACGCCCCTTCAATGAGCCCGGGAATATCAGCAAGTATCAAATCATAATACACACCCAAATTCGGCTCCAGAGTTGTAAACGGATAATTTGCCACTTTGCTTTGGGCATTGGTCAACTCATTAAGCAAACTTGATTTTCCGACATTGGGCATTCCCACAAACCCTACGTCGGCAATCATCTTTAATTCAAGGTGGAGCATCAGCGATTCTCCCGGCTTCCCTTCTTCAAATTCTTTCGGTGTTGTATTGGTTGCTGAACGAAAATGAAAATTTCCCCTTCCTCCGCGTCCACCACGGGCAATTACTAACCTTTGGCCGATTTTAGTTATCTCAATATCTTCACCTGTTTTTAAATTGTAAGAACCTCCTTCGCTTTGCTCAGGAGAACCTTGTTTCTCCCTGTCTGCGCAGGCAGGGCTTTGCTCGAAATAAGAACCTGCCGACCTTCGGTCGGCAGAACCTTGTTTCTCGCTTTGCTCGAAATGGGCTACGGTTCCGACGGGAACAAATAATACCAAATCGCTTGCGTCATTGCCGTCGCGAAATTGCGAACGGCCGTCCTGTCCATTTTTAGCTTTGATTTCTTTTTTAAAACGGAATTGATTTAGCGCGCTTAAATCAGAAATTCCTTCAATATAAATACTGCCGCCCTTACCGCCGCTTCCGCCAACCGGACCCAAAGACATCATATTTTTATTAAATGCCACTGCTCCTTTTCCGCCGCTTCCCGCCATTATTTTTATTTTTACATCATCAATAAGCATATTATCAGGATAAACTATTGGCACTGCTCTGACCAGCCAAATGCCCGGTACTCCAACAAAGCTGCAAATTATAGCCGCCAGTGGGACCATGCAAATTAATTATCTCTCCGGCAAGAAATAAATTATCAATTAATTTTGATTTCATTGTCTTGGCATCTATTCCTTTTAAAGATACTCCTCCTAAGGTTATGATTGCTGTCTCAAAGCCCAAAAGCGAATTCACCGTCATTTCTAAATTTTTTAATAATTTCGCTAATTTGTTTCTTTCTTCTTTGGTAATTTTATTTACTTTTTTCATTTGATTAATACCAGATAATTTTACAATCACAGGAATGATCTTAGAGGGAAGTAAATCAGCCAAAGAATTTTTAAACATTTTATTACTCTGTTTTAAGAAATCCGACTGAAGTCTTTTATCCAATTTCTCAAAACTTAAGGCCGGTTTTAAATCTAAAAACAAGGAAACTCCGCCTTTTTCCAATAATTCACCGATCTTTCCGCTTAAATCCAGAACAATCGGACCACTAATGCCAAAATGGGTGAAAAGGAGTTCGCCAAACCTACTCTCCACCTTTTTAAGAAGATTCTTCTTGCTTTGAAAAACAAAAAGCTCAACATTTTTTAAAGATAAGCCCTGCGCTTCTTTTGGCCAAGTTTCTTTTATATTAATTGGCGTTAATGCCGGCCGTGGTTTAATAATTGTATGTCCCAATTTTTGCAACCACTTATAACCATCGCCAGTGGAACCTGTTTGAGGATATGATTTTCCTCCAGTGCAAATAATATAATTTTTTGCTGTTATTTCCCTGCCATCTTTTAAAAATAATTTTGTAATCTCATTCCTACTAATAAGAACTTCTTTCGCTTCACTCAGAAGAACCTTGTTTCTCCCTGCCTCGCCGGTAGGCAGGGCTTCGCTCGAAATGAAAATTTCTCCGACTTCTGCCTTAGTCAGAATTGAAACATTATTCTTTTTTAAAGACTGAATTAAAACATTTAGAACATCTCCTGCTTTATCGCTCTGGGGGAAAATTCTTTTTCCTCTTTCTATTTTTGTTTTTAAACCGTGTTCTTCAAAAAATTTAAGCGTTTCTTTGACGCCAAAAACAGATAAAGGATACAAAAGAAAATCTCCTTCTCTGCCATATTTTTTTGCAAGTTCTTTGGAATTAAATTCCGCTCTCGTAATATTACTTCTGCCTTTTCCGGTTAATAATAGTTTTCTCCCTAAACCGCTATTTTTCTCCAAAAGCGCTACTTTGGCGCCTAATTCACTTGCTTCAATTGCCGCCATCATCCCGCTAGGTCCGCCGCCTATTACTACCACATCAAAAAATTTATCTTTCGTTTGGAGCATACAGATTTTCTTTTATCATAAAAACAAATCTTATTTCGAGCATAGCGAGAAACAAGATAATCCTTATTTCGAGCATAGCCCTGCCTGCGCAGACAGGGAGAAACAAGATAATCCTTATTTGTTTTTATGCGATTCGTGATCACGCCAGGCAGCTGAGACACTCGGAGCATAAATATCCAACTCACCTAAAATTTTGTCCCGAATTTCAATTGTTGTCACTTCTTCTTTATCTTTGAAAATTTCAACAATTTTTGCCGCTATTTTTTCAGCAAGCTCATTTTGTTTTATTTCATCCAAACCAGCTTGTTGACCCGCTAATCTAACACCTTTTTTAATCTTTTCTACGTCAAATGGTTCTTTGCTGCCATCTTTTTTAATCACTTGGTTAGCCATAAAAAGTAAATTTTAAATTTTTGTTTCGACCTTTGTTCATTATACCAAAAAACCGCCTTCTTGGCGATTTTTGTTGGCTTTGAGGGACAGATGATGTTAAAACCTGTCTGACGGTAATTTAAAACAAAAACCGCCCAGTGTGATGGGCGTTTTTGTTTCTTTCCGTCAAAAACCCCTAATTATAAATATAGGGGATTTTTTCAAATTTCTTACCAGCGATCTCTTCCGCCTCCGCCGAATCCTCGATCGCGATTGAATCCGCTTCTTCGAGGAGGACGAGCTTCCAAGGGCTTAGCTTCGTTTACTGTAACGTTTTTTCCGTCAATCGCTTTGCCATTGAACATCTCAATGGCTTTTTGAGCTTCTTCTTCGGAAGACATTTCAACAAAGCCAAATCCCTTTGAACGGCCAGAGAATTTATCGGTAATAATAGTTGCCGATTCTACAGTTCCGGCCTGAGCAAAAGTTTCCTTTAAGGTAGTATCAGTGGTGTCATAAGATAATCCACCGACAAATAATTTTTTTGCCATAATTTTGACCCCGAGGGAAAAATTATCCCTAGAGGTATATTTATTTCTTAATAATTTATTAATGAGTAAACCGACCGACTATCTAATTTGTCTTCCAAGTCTTACATAAATTAACAAAATATGTAAGGAAAGAAAATTTAATAGAAACTTACCCTAGTATGATAGCTTACTGTCGGCAAGAAGTCAAGGAATTTTAAGGGTACACCCAATTTTGCGCTCCTGGGCCATGATTAAATCTAACTTCTTTTCTCTACTCCAGTTTTTAATTTCAGCTTCTCTTTTACGTGCTTCTTCATAAAGTTGGTAATTTTCTGAATATTTTAAAACAACCGGTCTTCTGATTTTTGTATAATGCGCTCCGGATTTTAATTCATTATGTTGTTTGAGTCTTTTAGTAAGATTGTTGGTACAACCAACATAAAGAGATTGATCGGCGCATTTTAGAATATATAGGTGATACATTTATAAAAAAATATGATTATGGATTATCTCTCCCATCACCTGTGATAGGTATCTTGGTTCCCAGATATTTAGGTCTTCGATTAAGTATCAAATCTAGTACTGCTTTCTCATTTGCAAAAACTTCGCGAGTGTAATTAGAAAAAGGAATATGACCAATGTCGGCGTTAATTCCATATGCATCTATTCCGAGTTCACGAGCAATAAAAACAGCACGAGGTAAATGAAATGATTGACTTACAATAAGAATAGAACTCACTTTAAAAATATTACGAGCGCGATACATTGTACTATAAGTATCAAAACCTGCATGATCAAGAAAGATATCTTGATCTAAAACGCCTTTATTTAAAAGATAAATACGAACTGGATTAACTTCATTATAACTTACAATGCTATTGTCTCCAGATATGAGAATCTTCGATACTTTTTTTGATTCATATAATTGAATAGCCATGTTCACTCGGTCTTTTAGTACAGGAGAAAGATCCCGATTCGATAATACAGCTGCTCCAGGTATAATTGCAGCTTGAACATCAGGGGCTTTTGAAATTTTATTATAAATATATGGTTTAGTTTCAATATAAATAATCAAATTAATAGTAAAAATTAAAATAATGGTTATTAAAAAAATAACTGTGCCAAAAATATAAAAGCGCTTCATAATATAAATATAAAATCTATTATATAATAAATATTTTGTAAGTGTCGTCTAGATTTTTTGAAACGAACTTCTTTGTAAAAATAGTCAAAGTACCCTAGTCACCTGACTTAATATAAGACTGCTGCGGGACAGGGACTCGAACCCCGATTCACGGCTTCAAAGGCCGCTGTCCTACCGTTAGACGATCCCGCAATATTTATTAGACCTGCCTGCGCAGGCAGGCGATCCCGCAATGAAAAATTAAATCTTCAAATAGTGATTCAGGGCCCAAAAACTGGAAATTATACCTAAGAAAATACCAAAAGCGGTTTGCAAGAAGAAGATGAACCAGAAACGAGACCAAAAATACGCACTCAAACCTATACCGGGAACAAAATTCTCAATTCTTCCACCAAACACTAAAAGAAGAAGAGAAAAAATTATTGTTGCGCTTATTGAGGCAATAAAACCTTGCAAGGCCCCTTCAAGAAGAAAAGGTCCCCGAACAAACCAATTAGAAGCACCGACTAACTTCATAATTTCTATCTCTTCTTTCAGGGAGTAAATGGCCATTCTAATGGTATTAAAGCCGATAATAAAACTCAAACAAGCTAAAACTGAGATCGCAAACAGAGAACCTATTTTCACAGCCCTAGCCAAAGCATCAACCCTAGCAACAACTTTTTGGTTTTCAGCTAAATCTACGGTTATTAATTTATCTTTAAAAACAGAATTTTTTACTGATTCTATAATGATATTATAATCCTCTGTTTTTTTAGCTTTTATATTTAAAGAGGCAGCTAAAGGATTTTCTCCTAATTCATCAAGAGCTTTTTGAATAGTAGGATTGTATTTACTTCTTTCTTCAAAAGCTTTTAGAGCTTCTGCTCTAGAAACATAGTTAATTTTTGCTATAGCTTCGTCAGACAGTAATTCATCTCTGATTTTTAGAATATCTTCTTCTGGAACATCGGTTTTAAAATAAATACTAATATCCATTTTTTCTTTAAGGGTGTTTATCAAGATATTAACAGCATGATTAAAAATTAAAATCGAAGAAAAAATCAAGAGGCTTAAAATCATCATCACAATACAGGCTATGGAAAGCCAGCTATTACGTTTCATGCCTTGCCAGGCAGTTTTAAACATTCTTTTTAAAGTAGCAATCATAGTTTCTTCTTTTTAAAATTTATTTTATATGAGATATCTCCCTTCTTGTTCATCTCTAATAATTTTGCCATCTTCCAAACTAATAACTCTTTTATTTAAAGTATTAATGATTTCCTTATCATGAGAAGCTAATATTACTGCTGTACCTAATTCATTAATTTTTACTAATAACTTAATGATATCCCAACTATTAATCGGGTCAAGATTACCAGTGGGTTCATCAGCTAAAATCAATTCTGGCCGTTGAATTAAAGCTCTGGCAATCACTGTCCGCTGTTTTTCGCCAGCAGAAAGTTGATAAGGAAAGTTATCTGCTTTATTCTGTAGATTGACTAATTTTAAAACTTCAGGCACATCTTTTTTGATAGCTTCCTCAGAATAACCAGCCACTTCCATCGCAAAAGCCACGTTTTCAAAAGCAGTTTTATTAGGTAATAATTTAAAATCTTGAAAAACTACACCAATTTTTCTTCGTAAAAGCGAAACTTCTTGTGGTTTTAATTTATTGATTTCTTTATCATTAAAATAAATCTTGCCTTTAGTTGATAGTTCTTCATGAATCAACATTCTTAAAAGAGTGGTCTTCCCAACTCCAGAACGACCAACAATAGATACAAACCCCCCTGTTTCGACAGTAAAAGTAACATTATCAATAATTAAAGAACTATTATAGCTTTTAGAAATGTTTTTGAAATAAACTAAACTCATTGGATCAAATTTAAAATTCTATCTAAATTGCCATTTAAGATGTCTTCAACTTGAGAATATTTTTTGCCGGTTTTTTCGTTTCTAACCATCTTGTAAGGGTGGAGAATATAAGAACGGATTTGATTACCCCACTCTATCTTTATTTTTTTTCCCTTTAATTCTTCAATTGTTTTAGCCTTTTCTTGCTGAGCTAATTGATATAATTTACCTCGTAAAATAACTAAAGCTTTTTCTTTGTTTTTGAATTGTGATCTCTCTGCTTGACAAGTCACTACTATGCCAGTTGGTTTATGATAGAGACGAACCGCTGTCTCCACTTTTTGAACATTTTGGCCGCCAGGACCAGAAGAACGAAAAGTTTCTATCTCTAAATCTTCATCTTTAAAAGGAATCTCCCTAGCTTCAATAATTGGTAAAATTTCTACTAAAGCAAAGGAGGTGTGTCTTAGATGAGCGCTAGAAAAAGGAGAAATTCGTACTAAACGGTGAACTCCATTCTCATCTTTTAGAATTTCGTAAGTATTTTCTCCGGTTATTTCTACAGTGGCATTCTTGATTCCTCCGTATTCATCTTCTTTTTTATCTAAAACAATAAAATTCCATTTTTTCTTTTCAGAATACTTTTGATACATTCTTAACAGCATCAAAGCCCAATCCTCAGCATCTTTTCCGCCTGCTCCAGGATAAATTGAAAGAATAGCCTTATTTTGAGCACAACGAGAAAAATTGATTGTTGAATCTAATTGAATATCACTCATCTAACACATTCTAACAAAAATTTGCTTTAAAAACAATCTATGTATTAAAAATGGCGGCTTGCAATATATCACAGCAAAAACCGCCATTTTATTAATTTTCTTATTTTTAATTGCAATTACCTGAACTAGCTGAACCGCTAGAACTATAAGTTTCTGAAAAACTCGATGCTGCCTGATCAGTAGTTAATTTTTGGGAGCAGAAACTAGGTTGATTATTAAATCCGCAGCAAATTACTGTTTTCACAGCTTCAGCTGTCCTACCACCAAAATCGAATTCGCTCACTGCTTTTCCGTTTAAAATTAAAGCAGGAGAACCCCCAACAGCGCATTTAGTCGGATCTTCTTTACATTCTGGGGTATTATTATATTTATCTTGATTCTCAAAATCTTTCTGAATATAGGCTAAACCTTTATTAACATCTTTCATACAGGTAGCCAAAATAGTTTTATCAATCTTGGCATTAGTCAAACAAGAATCAACATCACCTTTTTTAATATGACAGGCAATATAATCCCAATATTTATTAGCTTGTTCCTCTCTAATGCATACTTGACGTAAATTTTCTTGAGCTTCTTCATCTCCGTGCATAGAGGTAACTTTATTATCACTTATTTCTCCCATGTATTCCACTTTGATATATTTAGCTGCCTCAGGAATATTTTTCACTATTTCACTTAAAATTCTTTGCATCTGCAAGCCAAAAGGACATTTGCTCACCACAAAGGCTTCTAAAACAGGCGCTTCAGTTTTAGCTAAATCAGCGCAAGTTTGTTTAGCAGCTGCAATTTCGGTGGTAGTTGGAGTTGAAGTGACAGTTGAAATTTCAACACCTGAGGTAAATAAAATCTTTCCATCTTTAGTGACATAAGAATCATATTCATTGTCGTCTATTTTTAATTTAAATACATAAACTCCACTCACAGCTTTGATGCTCCCTAAAGTAGCAGTTTGGCCTTGCAGCATGTTTTTATTAATAAAATCAACAGCTTTTTGAGCTACTTTCTGACCAGGCTGAAAAGCAAAACTAAAAAACGATGTCTTGGCTTTACTCGTGCCAATTAAAATAACCACTAATAAGCTGGCAATAATTATTGGTAGATATATTTTCCAATTTTTTATCATAGTTTTTATTATTTTAATGATTTAATTAATATTAGCATAATAAATATTTTAATTCAAGTATAATAAAGTTTAAATTTGCCTGTCGAAATTTTAACGAAGGCAGCGAATCATAAACAATGTTAGCACTATAATCCAGTAACAAAATGAGCATATTTACACCCCCCCAAAAAAAAAACAAAACGGCATCAATCGTCGTTTTGTTTTTCTTTTTCTTTTCGGTCTACTCTTTTTTTATCAATTTCTTTCAAGTACATTTTTCTAATTCTGACACTTTTGGGAGTAACTTCTACTAATTCGTCGTCTCCTATGTATTCTAACGCGTCTTCCAACCCCATTGTTTTTGGAATATTAAAATGCTCTGTGGTTCCTTCACCCTTAGATCTCATATTTGAAAGCTGTTTTGTTTTACAAACATTTATTCTTATATCGTTAAACCTTGAATTTTGACCTACAACCTGGCCCTCATAAATAACAATGCCCGGACCAAAAAATAACACCCCCCTGCTCTGAACATTTCTTAATCCATAAAGATTAGTTTCTCCTGTTTCATAGGCAACTAAAGATCCTTGAGCTCTCTCCTGCCAATTTCCCGGATCCGCTTGGTATTGATAGAAAGCTGTATTTATTATTCCAAGCCCTTTAGTGTCGGTTAAAAATTCGCTTCTATAGCCCAGCAGTCCTCTTGTTGGCACTATGAATTCTAAAAACATCATACTGCCGGCATTTTTCATTTCCACCATTTCTCCTTTCCTGCTTCCTAATTTTTGAATTACTATCCCGCGATAATTTTCAGGAATCTCAATAAAAACCTTTTCAAAAGGAGTCATTATTTGTCCATTTATTTCTCTTATGATAACTTGCGGCCTTGAAACTTGAAATTCATAACCTTCCCTACGCATTCTTTCTATTAAAATAGATAGATGCAGTTCTCCGCGCCCTGAAACAATCCATTTTCTATCATCCATATCTTCAACTTTTAAGGCGACATCTGTTTCTAATTCTTTGTATAATCTTTCCCTTATCTGTCTTGAAGTTGGAAACTGCCCTTCTTTTCCAGCAAAAGGAGAATCATTTATCATAAAAGTCATTTTTACGGTTGGCTGTTCTATGTTAATAATCGGCAAGACCATTGGATTTTGAGGATCTGTTATTGTATCTCCTATTGTTACATCCGGTATGCCGGCTAAAGCAACAATATCTCCCGCTAAAACTTCACCAACCTCAACCTTTGTTAGTCCAGAAAATGTCATTAAAGAAATCAATCTGTATTTTTTTTGTTCATTATTGTGGTTTATATGCATTATTTCTTGATTGGCTTTAATGGTACCGTTATGAATTCTACCGATAGCAATCCTTCCCTTAAAATCATCTCTGCTAATTGAAGTTACTAACATTTGTAATGTTTTTTTTGGATTACCGAAGGGTGAAGGAATATACCGTACTATTTCTTCAAAAACAGGAATAATGTTTTCCATTTTTGAAATATCTGGAGTTTTTCCGGCCTTTCCTTCTCTGCCTGAAGCGTAGATTACTGGAAAGTTTAATAGTTGATCATGACCACCTAATTCTAAAAATAATTCCATCGTGGCTTCCAAAGCAAAATCTGGCCTGGCTCCTTCTTTGTCTATTTTATTTATAATTACAATAATCTTATGACCCATTTCCAACGCTTTTTTCAGAACAAATCTTGTCTGGGGCATAGGTCCCTCTTTGGCATCAACCAAAAGCAAACAACCATCGGCCATATTTAAAACTCTTTCCACTTCTCCGCCGAAATCTGCATGACCAGGAGTATCAATAATATTTATTTTTACGTCGCCATAATATACCGCTGCGTTTTTTGAAAAAATAGTAATACCTCTTTCTCTTTCTATTTCATTGTTATCCATTATGCAATCATTATTTACAATATCTTTTGTAAGATTTGTTTTTGACTGACGTAAAAGAGCATCCACCAGTGTGGTTTTTCCGTGGTCAACATGAGCGATTATAGCGATATTTCTTATGTTATTCATGTAATTAAAAAACAATTGTATACTAAAAATCACTTTTTGTCAAAACTAAAAAAGTTAGATTTTCCTGATTAAAAACAAAACCTCGCTACTCACTATAGTTTAATCAACTCCGTATACTGGACGATGTTGGAACCTGTTTAGCAAAGGAGAGACGACAAATTCTTTAATAAACACGGAGTAAGAAAAGATTAATTAACAAAAAAATCTTTTTTTCTGGTTAAATAGGTTATTACTATAAGCCCCACAATCCAACTAAAAACCACTGTAACAATTAGACCTCCAGTTAATATAGCAGGAGTCTTCAAATACAGAGAATATGCTTCTGGCGAGAGAGTTTTCTGATAGTAACTACCATACATGGTCTTATTTGCAAGAAATGAAATCAAATTAATCAGCGATAACATCATTGAAAAAATATACCAACCAATCGCTAACTTTCTTGCCCACCTTAATCTTTTTATGATGCCATAAAAAATTGTCCCCACTATTCCAGTAATGACTAAATTTACAATTATTGATCCGGCTCCACTAACTAAAACCGGTCCTAACTGGGCTATGGGATTTTTAAACATTTCGAGCAACGAAGATACGACTCCCAAACCGATAAATATTAAGATTATTATCATACCGACGGGAAATTTTTGTTTGATTTGTTCGTTTTCCATAGTGTTAAAATTTAATAGTTAAAATGAACTCGACCTTTATTTTTTTAATTATACCACAATTTTAAAGTCAAACGTACTAATTAAAAAAGCCTCATTAATAAAGGCTTCCTAGGTCTGCAGGGACTAATGGACGACGTTCGAACCTGTTTTAGACAAATTTATTATATTTATTAAAATATTTTCCTATTATACCATTTATCTTTTTGGCTCCTTAAACTAATTACTTTACCAAAAACAAAATACAACAAACAAACAATAGGATATGTATAAATAAAACCAATAAATAATAAGATAAGAAATATGTCAGGACGCAAAATGCAAAAACCTCCATCGCAAAACTTAGGCATAAGACCTAATGTTTTAACAAAACTAATCGTAATCATCAAAATCGGATTGAAATAAAGAAGGTAACTTAATAAAAATATTCCTCCACTAAAAAGGCCTAGACCAAGCATGGGAATCTGTAAAATTGGAAATAGAATCGTAAAAATTATTTTAAATTTATTGGGCTTGAAAAATTCTTTTATAGACATATATCAAATATTTATATCTCTATTATACCACAAAGTTCGAACATGCCTCAACCCTACTTAAAAAGCAGGGACTAATGGACGATGTTCGAACCTGTTTTAAATAAAAAATGGCGGTTGTATATGTTATTAATCAACAAATAGCAACTCGCCATTATTTTTTCTATTACTTTATTATTATTCTTTCAGCTTCTTCATCTGAAAGTGTTTTATAGTAGACTTGATGCCCACTAAACACAAAATACCATTTATAATTAGGACACTGATATTTTATAGCGTAACATCTTTTTCCCGTTTTTTCGCTATACCTCGACTCACCAACCTGTTCAGCACCCACTATGGCCATTATCAATTCTCGTCCACAAAGACCACAATAACTTTTTTCCATATCAATCTTTCCTTTTTCCACTTTCTTTAACTCCTTTCTAAATTTTTTTATTTTCTTTCTTTTAACGAAGATAACAAAATTACTTGGTTGTCTTAGCACCATTAACAAAAAGTCGGACACCTCCTATACCCACAAAAGAATACGCGTGATCAGGACTTATTATGCATGGTAAACGTCCGTCGGTACTAAAAAGTTGAGCATATTCAACATTATTTTCTTTTAAAATCTTTTCTGCTTCTTGGCTTTCTTTTGAATGATCCCGTAACAAAAGCACTTTCCGTTTCATTCTTGTTCACCTCCTTTAAAAATAAATTTATTAGATAGGCTACCTGATATATAACTAACCATTAATAAGATAATGAACAGTTAAATATCAGGTAATAATATTGTTTTTCAAAGAACTAAGAATGCCCTAATACAGAGTAATATGAATATATCATATTTAAGGTAAAAAGTAAATAGTGGGCAGGGACTAATGGACGACGTTCGAACCTGTTTTATGGAAATTTAGCTTTAAATTTATTATCCTGCCCTGTTACTCACTATTGTTTTAAAACAAAAAAACCAGCCACTTGAGCTGATTTATTATCATAAATTAATTCCTTCTGTTATTTACTTGGAATATTTATAGGAAGGTAGAAGCGTATTAGCCCCTACCCTCCCTCTTTATTTTTTATGGACGACTGTTTTTAATTTTATCGTACATCGTGCAATAAAACTCGCTACAGGCTTTCATAATTATCTCCAAAATTTTCAACTTAGCTTCCTTATAATCTACCTTTTCTATTTCCATTATACTCTTGCTAAGTTCTTCTTCGAGATCATAGAGTTTTTTAGACACATGTACCTTGATAACCACTTCAAGAATCTTTTCTGAAATAGACTGTTCTCTCATAATAAACCTCCTTTCTAAATTTTTTAATTTTTATTCTTTTCAAGTCTTAGCCTTGGTCTCAAAAAAAGCTCAAATGAAGTTCTGATAATTTCCTTCCCTTCAAGTAAACAAATGCAATCTTGTATTTCTTCTTTCGCATGTTCTAACTCACGATGATCATCCAAAGTTTGCGTTTTAATAGTTCTAAGATGATTCACTGAATCTTCTAACCACAGAATTATCAATTTTTTAACTTTCTTGGGATTATATTTAACCATTGATCTAACTCCTTTCTAAATCTTTATTTAATATTAATTTACCTGATATATAACTAATCACTAATAAGATAATGGACAGTTAAATACCAGGTAGAAATATTTTTTTTAAAGAACTAAAAATACCCTATTACAGGGTAATATAAGCATATCATATTCTATGAAGAAAGTCAATAGTAGCAGGGGCTAATGGACGACGTTCGAACCTGTTTAATATCTATTTAGTTTATTTGTGCAAAAAGTACTACATAATTCTTACCGTATGTTTTGGCGCATTTTGGGCAAGTGGTGTATGAAAAATACAGCTTTTTTAGTTTTTTGTCTTTTTTTTCAACATATTCCTTCATTTCCTGCGCCCACTTGCCAACATTTTGATATGGTCCCTCAAATACTTTAGTAAGAAATGTTCCTGAAAGTGTTGTCATCTGCGCGTCCGGAACATTTTTGGAAACATCAATGTAAATATCCGCACCCCAAAAAGATTTTTCATCAGTTAACATCAACTGGTATGGTGCTTTAGCATTTGCTTTCTCAATCAGGCCCATATTTTTAATTATCTTATTTCCCATGTTAAAAGGAATGTGAAAAAAGCTAGTGATATGATCCTTCACAAAAATTTTATCTTTCCATATAATCTCTTTATTCTGCCATGGCTCAGGATTAAATGGCTCGCAGCAACCGGTTGGTTTTATTGCTTCTTGATTAGTCATATTTCTTTATTATTTTATTAAATTAAATTTTATTCATTCTACCAAAAAACCACCAAAAAGACGATTTTAAAAAGCAGAATCTAATAGACGATGTTCGAACCTGTTTTAAGGCGTCTTGCCTGTGTTTTTTAGACGATGAGTACTTATATTCACAATTATTTGAATAATTAAAAGTCCAAACATAATGATTCCTCCTATTTGAGAATAGTTTTTCCAAACCATCACCACAAATCCGTAATTCATCGCATAATAAAGGACCAAGTAAGGTATCGTTGATTTCCAATACTTTTTCAAATTCTCACGAAAAGGGATCTTCAAAATATAATCATACAAAAATTCCAAGGATAAAAATACTAAAAATATCCCCAGAAAGATACTGTATCGCATCGTTTTATGCTCCTGTTGAACCAAAAAAATTCCATAGACAGCTGGAATCGCCAAAAGAAAATAAAATTTCCCAACTCGTTGCAAAAGGGTAATCTTTCCCCGAAGCCAAAAGATGTAAATTAAAAATAGATTATTTACAATCCCAAGTATAAAAAATAATGTTTCTAACATAATGTGGTTTAATCTTTGTATAATTCTACCAAAAAATCGTCTAAATTAATAGATGGTTTTGTGAAAAAATTTGGCAGGGGCTAATGGACGACGTTAGAACCTGTTTTATAACTATTTAATGATTATCTTACTAAGATAGATTTATTATTTGCAACAAATTTACAGGTTTTATCTAAAACTTTCCCGAAATCTTTATTCTTTTTCCATTCTTTAGAAATAAAATCCCTTATTTTCTTATGCTCTGGGTAACTATTATCAAGCTTTAATCTTAGATCTAAAAAATTAGAGTTTAATAAAACCGTTGTTGCCTCTTTAATATTCCATATTTGCTTCCAATCTAATTTATATTTTTCGCATTCTTTCCAAAAATAAAAGTTAAAGACAAAATGAAATAGTTCATGCATTGCAGTTTCTGCTACCCCAAATTTATTTGAATTTATATTAGTCGCAAACCATTTATTCTTTATGTTATAACCGAATCCATTAGCAGTAGAAAATACGCCTTTTATTGAATTGTATGGGAAGGGATGACCAAAAACATTCTTAATTCTTAAGAAAAATTTTCTTTCTATTTTATCCCAATGTTTTTGAGAATCATCTTTAATTTCTTTTAATTTACTTCTATTTTTAGACGAATAGAAAACAGAAATTTCTTTCTTGATAAAATTTCTTCTTTCTTTTTCAGAAAGTTTTAGAAGTTTTTCGTAACGCTTGTTTTGTTTTTTATAGTGAGAATGAAGCTTTCTTTTATAAGACTGCACTTGGATTAAATGATTTTCTATATCTAATTTTTGGTCAATAACAAATTTTATATGAGGAGATTTCATCGTTTAATTCTACCAAAAAACCATCTAAATTAATAGGTGGTTTTTGTGGAAAAATTTGGCAGGGGCACCAGGATTCGAACCTGGAACAAGGATTTTGGAGATCCTTATGATAGCCATTTCACCATGCCCCTAATTATTTAACTCGTTCGCGAATACTTTATATAAAGATTGTAGTTGTCTAGATATATTAGAATCATTATAACGCAAAGACAAACATCCTTGATAACCAATTTTTATGTTTTTATGTTTGCTATTTTTCCAAAAAGTTTTTGAAAATTGTGATTTTGGAATTTTTGTGATCTGCGACCAAAAGTTTAATTGTTTTAATTCATTATGATAAGAATGCAAGTGCATTAAAGCTCTGAATCTTTTTTCATCTAGATTAAATGATCTGCGAAACAATGCCAGAAATGTTTGGATAAGTAAAGCGTCAGAATTAGTAAAACGTACACCATCTCTATAATTTTTTGTTCCTTCGCACCAAAATAATAAAGCGCAACAAATCTTGTAGAAATGCTTATTTCTTTTTAAATATTTTATAATCTCAAGAGCGTGATTATTACTCAAAATCTCTTTTTCTTGCCTCTTGTTTTTCCAATATATGGATAATTTGTGATAACCAAATTGTCGATTCTCCTTTATCTTTTCTATACCCTCTTGAGTAATAACAGTATCATGAGCATATAGCCAAACACTGGATGACGAGAGAGACAACTCCTTGGCTATCTTTTTATAAGATGCACCTTTCTTTCTTAAATCAGTTATTTGTTTTCTCAAAAGTGATGATATTTGTGGCATAACAAACTTAGTGTGGTTATACAACCATTATAATCTATTCGAATCCTAATGTCAATGAACTAAGTTTAAATTATTTCTTCCCTTCTTTATGAAGGGTGTGTTTTCTGCACCAAGAACAGAATTTATTAAATTCTAATTTACGCTCAACAGTTTTTTTATTTTTCCGAGTGTAATAATTAATATGTTTACAAACGGTACATTGTAATTTGACAAAATTTTCTTTTTTCATATTAAATCTCTTTAATGTTGGAGCCGATGCGCGGGATTGAACCGCGGACCCCTTTCTTACCAAGAAAGTGCTCTGCCACTGAGCTACATCGGCAGGCTCGCCTGCGCAAGCAGGAGTGGACACGTTTAACGTGGTGGGCAGGGTGGGAGTCGAACCCACAGGGGCAACATGGCCAGCGGTTTTACAGACCGTCCCCGCTCCCTACGGGACTACCTACCCTTCTTAAGAGCCAGCAAAGGATTTGGGCCCACGACTTTACTTTTCACCTTTTCCTAGGAGCCAGCGGAGGGACTTGAACCCACAACCTACGGTTTACAGAACCGTTGCTCTGCCATTGAGCTACGCTGGCGCTTCTTTTTCCTGTAATTCTGATAATAAATCCTTTATTACGCTATCTTCCTTGTTTAATCTATGAGCTTCAAGTAAGGCCCAACGAGCAGAAGAAAAATCTTTTTTAAAAAGATATAAACGAGCCAAATTTATCAAAGAAGATTCTTCCTGAGAATTTTTAAAGAAATCAGTTAAAAACTTTTTCTCCTCTTCTTCTAAATCAACGATCGGTGATAAGTTTGATTTTTCGTTCTTTAGAGAAAATTCATTCTCTGTTAAAAAATAAGGATTACCTTTTTTCTCGCTTCGCTCGAAATCAAAAAAGCTTCCTTTTTCTTCTGACTCATTTTGAATCTCTTTTGCCATTTCTTTTTTCCTTTTCAGCCTTTCTAATTCTTTGAGAAAAAGGTGATCTATTCTCAAAATTATTATTCTGAAGCGAATTAATAATTTTGAGAAAAAGTTCAAAAATCGACCATTTAGTAGATTAATGTTTTCTTTGTTAAAGATCTGACGCCACTTTACAAAAAGAAAAAAATGTCTTTGATGAGTGTCTTTTTTTAATCTTTCTCTAATTTCCTGTTCCTTCTCTTTAATTTTTTTATTATTCAATAAAAAAATTAAACCAACTATACCCAAAATAATTAAAAGAGGTGGAACAATATTATACATATTTATTTCGAACGAAGTGAGAAAAAAGGTTCTGCCGAATAAAGTGGAACAGGTTCTTAAATTTGAAAACGACAGAACTGCCTAATTTCAATTTTCTCTCCAAATTTTGCTGTCGCTTCTTTTATTAAATCGTTAATGGTTTTAGTCTCATCTTTGATGAAAATTTGGTTCAATAAACAAATTTCCTCTAGTTCTTTTCCCAATTTACCTTGGATAATTTTTTCTATAATCTCTGGCGACTTATGACTATCTTTTATTTCTTCTTGATATTCTCTTACTTTCTCTTCAATAATTTCTTTGGAAATTGATTCTTGAGACACAAACTGAGGATTCATAGCTGCTATATGCATAGATATTTCATGAGCTAATAATTTAAAATCAGGATTATTCGCTACAGAATCAGTTTCACAACGCAGTTCTAAAAGTACTCCTATTTTATTATTAGCGTGAACATAAGCCTCAATTATACCGCTATGAGTTTCGTTATTTTGTTTCTTCTTTGCTCGTAATTCTCCTTTCTTTTTTAAAATTAACTTCGCTTTCTCAAAATCACCTTGAGCCTCTTCTAGGGCTTTTTTACACTCCATGACTGGAGCTTGAATTTCCTCTCTTAATTTTTGGATATCAACTGTTCTAATCATAATGATAAAATTTAGCTTTTTATCTCTTTAGTTTCTTCTTTTGTTGAAGATGCTTCGAGCACTTTTATTAATTTCTTTTCTTCTTCTATAGCTTCTTCTACTTTGTTCAGAATGTATTGAATCGAAGACTTGGCACTATCATTAGCAGGAATAGGATAATCTATAACAGTCGGATCATCATCTGTATCAAGGATGCCAATAATAGGGATGCTTAATAATTTGGCTTCCCTGACTACAATATTATGAGTACCAGTATCAACAATAAACAAAGCATCGGGTAGTTTCTCTAAATTTCTTATTCCGGTAAACTTTCTTTGAAGATGATTAAGCTCTTTTTCCAAGTCATTTCTCTCTTTTTTAGTATATTTTTCCCAAACTCCGGAAGCCTTCTGTTCTTCTAATTCTTTCAATGTTTTAATTCTCTGGGTCAAGGTTTTAAAATTAGTCAAAGTGCCACCTAACCAACGTTCATCTACATAAGGATAATTATACTTTTGGGCTAATTCTTTAATAAGTCCTTTTGCTCCAGAGGCTGTTCCTACAAAAATAATTTGCCCTTCTTGTTTGATTATTGCTTTTATAAAATCTAAAGCTTTGTCTAAAGCTTTTAATGTTTCTTTTAAATCAATGCCGGCTATGGCCTCGTAGCTTTTTACAATGAAATAACTGGCCTTAGGCTTGTTATAAGTTTTCTTATGACCAAAATGTAAACCAGCCTTCATCATTTCTCTGATGATATCTTCTTCTTCCTGTGTTTTTGATTTCTGTATTTCTGTAATTTTATCGCTCATATTATTCTCCTCTTGTTTTATTGTCTCTATATTGACTACTGCTTAATTTAACATAAAAAAAGAGAAGAATCAACCCCGCATTGCTTTTTATCCTTTTATCTGTTAATATATTCCCGTATGAAAAAAGATATTCATCCGAAATATTTTAACAATGCTGAAGTTACTTGTGCTTGTGGGGCTAAATTTATTGTTGGCTCAACTGTAGAGAAAATGAAAGTAGAAATTTGTTCTCAATGTCATCCTTTATATACTGGTCAAAAGAAAATCATTGATACTGCTGGTAGAGTGCAAAAATTTGAGGCACGAATGAAAAAGACTGAAGTTTTAAAAGCGAAAAAGCCTGCCCCGAAGGGCAAAATCGAAAGAACGAAAAAAGAGAAAAAAACCCATCTGGTTAAAAAGAGGAAAAAAATAAATTAAGAACCCTCGCTTCGCTCAGAACCTTTTTTTCGCGGAGTTTACACTGAGCGAAGCGAATGTGCTCGAAATAATTAATATGGATTTAGAAACCCTTATCAAAGAAAAAGAACAGTTATTAAAGAAACTCAGCGATCCTGAGTTTCTTTCAAATTCAAGGAATTTTGAAGAAGTTTCTTGCCGCTTAAAAGAAATTGAACAAAAAATAAATCTATTAAAAGAGATAAAAAAAGCAGAGAAAAAAATTGCAGAAGCCCAAGAAATATTAGCTGAGGCTAACGATAAAGAGCTTCTTGATTTAGCTGAAGAGGAGATCGAGAAAAATGAAGAAATGAAGAAAAAAGCCCTCAACCTTCTCGAAAATCAAGAGAGCGACAAAACTAAAATCAAAAGTGTTATTTTAGAAATTCGAGCAGGAACTGGCGGTGAGGAAGCTGCCTTATTCGCCCAAGATTTATTCCGCCTGTACCAGCGCTACGCAATCAAAAACAACTGGTCTTTAAAAATTATTAATACTAATTCTACTTCTTTAGGAGGACTCAAAGAAGGAATTTTGGAAATTAACGGCAAAACAGCTTATGAAAATTTAAAATTTGAAGGTGGCGTCCATCGAGTCCAAAGAATTCCAGAAACAGAAAAATCTGGCCGCGTTCATACTTCTACCGCTACTGTAGCTATTCTTCCTCAAGTAGAAAATATTCAAATAGATATTAGACCAGAAGATATTGAAGAAACCTTTTACCGTTCTTCTGGTCCTGGTGGTCAAAATGTTCAAAAAGTGGAAACAGCAGTTCGTCTCTATCACAAACCAACTGGCACAACTATTTCCTGCCAAAGTGAAAGATACCAAAAACAAAATCGAGAAAAAGCTTTGGAGATTTTAAAAAATAAACTTTGGGAGATTAAACAAGAAAAAGAATTTAACCAAATGACAAAAGAAAGACGCGACCAAATTGGTCACGCCGAAAGGGTGGAAAAAATTAGAACCTATAATTTCCCTCAAGACAGAGTTACTGACCATCGGATTAAAAAATCCTGGCACAATATAAATAATATTCTTGAAGGAAATTTAGAGGAAATCATCGAAGTTCTCAAAAAGGAATTTCCTCAGAGCTAATCCCTTCATCCTCTTCTTTACTCTCTGGTGTATCTGCTTCTAAAACTGGCAATTCTTCATGAGACGCCTCCTCTGCTTCTGGAGGCATTTCTAATTTAGCGCCTTCTCTCATTGATTTCGGACCAAATTGAATATTTTCAGCAATAATTTCTGTTTTATATCTCTTCTGATTATTAGCATCTTGCCAGGTTCTTGTTTGAATCCTTCCCTCAATAAAAACCATTCTCCCCTTGGCTAAATATTGATTACACAATTCCGCCATCTTTCCCCAAACTACAATATTATGAAACTCTGCCTCCTGTTGTTTTTGACCATTAGCTCCCATCCAAACGCGGTTAGTAGCCAATCCAAAGTCAGCTACTGATCGACCTGAAGGTGTAGTTTTTAAAACAACATCTCGTGTAAGATTACCAATTAAAAAAACTTTATTGAGATTCATATTGAGTTAAAATTTACCACCATTTTCTCTCGACCTTTAATGAAAATTATTTTTATTAAATTTACTCCTTTAAAATTTCGTTTAATTTTTCATCTAATTCCTCAAGGCTCATTTCTTCTCTTGTAGATTCGTCCACCGGATGAACAGATCCGCTTTGGCTCGGTGAAACAATTGCTTTTTCCTGATGAGAAATTTGTCGTGATTTAAACATAAATGAATGTTTTACTTCTCTTGATTTTGGTCTTTGTTTAGAATCTCTAATTCTGACAATGATAAATCTTAAAATTTTATCATTTAATTGTGTCTCTTTTCTTAAATCACTCAGTTTATCTTCACCGCCAGAAAAATGGATAAACCCAAAATAGCCATTAGTTTCTTTTTTGATTTTATAGCTTAAAGGCTTTAATTGAGGAATCTGAGTATCAATGATTTTACCTCCCAAAGATTCGATTTTCTTAGCTATTTCATTAAAAATAGCTTCGGCTTCTGATTCATTGAGATTAGAAGTCAGCCAAAATGACAGTTCATATTTTCTTGTTTCCATATTTTTAATTTTTTTCCTTTATTTGTTTTAAAATCTCTTTAGCAGTTTGGATATCAGTTTTAAGAAATTCTACTGCTTTATCAAAACTTGCTCCTAACTTTGTATCTTCAAATGAATAAGTCATGCCTGAACGCTTAACAATCCCTTTTTTGAAGGCAAGATTTAGAAGATCACCATAGTAAGAAATACCTTCATTATAAACAATATCAAATTCAGTTTCCTTAAAAGGAGCGGCTACTTTATTTTTGACCACTTTAGCTTTTATTCGGGAACCAATAATTTCATCGCCCTTTTTAATCTGAGCTGTTCGCCTTAATTCTATTCTGACTGAGGCATAAAATTTTAAAGCTTTTCCACCAGGGGTAGTAGTCGGATTCCCATACATCATCATTCCGATTTGCATTCTTGTTTGATTAGTAAAGATAATGGCTGTATTAGCTTTACTGGTAATGGCAGCCAATTTCCTTAATGCTTGGCCCATCAGTCGTGCTTGAAGTCCGATATGCTGATCCCCCATTTCACCTTCAATTTCCGCTCGTGGGGTTAAAGCGGCTACTGAATCAATAACAATCACATCAACTGTTCCAGAACGAACTAAAGCCTCCACTATATCTAAAGCCTGCTCACCATTGTCCGGTTGAGAAATAAGCAAATCTTTAACTTTCGCGCCAATTTTTCCAGCATAATCAGGATCCAAAGCATGCTCAGTATCAATAAAAGCTGCCTTGCCGCCTTTTTTTTGCACTTCAGCAATAATGTGAAGAACCAGAGTAGTCTTGCCTGAAGATTCTGAGCCATAAATTTCTATAATTCTTCCTCGAGGAACTCCGCCAACACCTAAAGCCAAATCTAAAGAAGGTGAACCGGTAGGAATGACATCAACATCCACTTTTCGTACTTCACCTAAACGCATAATTGCACCCTCACCAAATCTATCTCGTAAATTTTTCAAAGTAGCTTCTAAATTATCCCCCGTTTCTTGTTCTTTTTTCGCTGGAGGTTTAGCCATATTTTTAATTTAATTTTTAAATTGAATATTTTGAGGATATTAATTAGATTACCAATTTTTTGGTAATTTAGCAAACCCCACCTTATAAACTTCAATATATTGAAAGAACAATCTTTTGTTCTAAAATTGTTTCTCTGCCTAAAGAATTGGCTGCTTTTAATTCTAAGATATTTAATCCAAGGTTTAAAGTTATCTGTTCTCTAAAAAGCCCCTTCTCGTCAAAATTTATTTCTTTTTCTTGGAAATAAAGAATTTTACTTCTAATTACCTTACCGGAAATTTCTAAATTGGGATTTGAAGTCATTAAATCTTTAGGAGGGTAGTAAAGAATGATTTGAGCTGGCAGCAAAAATTGAGACAATTCAAACAGAAAATACCCTAAGAGAAAGATAATAAGTGAAAACTTTATTAATTGATGGAGAATTGACGAGAAAACTTGACTGAACCGAGACTGAGAAACTGTAAATCGATTTTGAGGAAGTAAATCTTTTTCCCCAGAAGAAATTTTCCGGCCGTTACTTTTCTGATAAAAATCTAAAATCCTCTCTTCATCTAAATGAAAATAATGAGCATATTTTTTAATCATTCCTTTCAGATAAACTGGAGGTGGTAATTCTTTATAATTATCCTGTTCTATTGCTTCAAGCAGTGTCCTAACAATTTTTGTATCCTGGCTAGCTTTTTCTAAAGTAATTCCTTTTTGTTCTCTAACATTTCTCAAATAGGTTCCACAGGAAATATCTTCTTTGTTTTTGACTGGAGTTTTGGCATCCATCTTTTTATATATCTTGAATTTTTATTGGGCGGTTTTTTCTTTAACGAAAACTTCTCTCGGTTTTGCTCCTTCTCCTTTCCCTATCACTCCTCTAGCCTCTAATAAATCAAGTAATCTCGCTGCTCGAGCATAACCAATTCTTAATCTTCTTTGCAATAAAGAGGCAGAGGCTTTTTGAGCTTTTATGACCACCTCATAAGCCTCAGGATATATGATATCCTCCTCTTCTTCTAAAGTTTCTAAGTTAATCTGTTCTTGAGACGATGATTCCGCTATAAATCCTTCTAAATCAATAGCTAAACCATTAGTTCCTATAACTTGGGAACTTTTATTAATCCACCCAACTAATCTATCGATTTCATTTTCTGAAATATAAGCTCCTTGAATGCGACGTGGCTTTGAGGATTCTGGAGAAAGATAAAGCATATCTCCGTGGCCTAATAGTTTGTCCGCTCCTGCTATATCAAGAATTGTCCGAGAATCAACTTGAGAAGCTACCTGAAAAGCAATTCTCGCAGTAATATTAGCTTTAATTAAACCAGTGATTACCTCTACTGAAGGCCTTTGAGTGGAAACGATAAGGTGAATACCTGTGGCTCTCGCCATCTGGGCAATCCGAATAATAAAAGTTTCTAAATCCCGGCCATAATAAATCATCAAATCAGCCAATTCATCAATAATGATCACAATATAAGACAAAGGCTCTTCTTTTTTGTTAAGTGTTTTAATATTATAACCTTCGATATCTCGAGCCTGATAACCTAAAAGCAGATCATACCGTCTATTCATTTCATTAATAATCCAACGTAAAACCGGTAGGACTTTTTTGTTATCAGTAATTACTGGTGTCAAAAGATGAGGAATACCATTATAACGAGCAAGCTCTACTCTCTTGGGATCAATTAAAACTAACCTTAAGCTAGCGGGAGAGTTTTTTAAAAGAAAAGAGTTGATGATTGAATGAATGCAGACGCTTTTGCCTGAGCCAGTCGCTCCGGCAATTAGTAAATGGGGCATCTTGCTTAAATCAGCTAACATAATTTTCCCCTCTACATTTCTACCTAAGGCAAAAGCTAAAGCTGGTGTTTCTTTTTGAAAATTTATTTCTTTTAAAATATTGCCTAATCTTACCAAAGCCACTGCTTTATTAGGTACCTCTATACCGACTAAAGATTTTCCAGGAATAGGGGCTTCAATTCTTAAAGGATGAGCAGCTAAAGATAAGGCTAAATCATTTTGTAAAGCAGTAATGCTTGCTAGTTTTACTCCTTCGGTTGGTTTTAAGGTATATTGAGTCACAGTTGGTCCGACATTCACTTCGCCCATTTCCACAATAATGCCAAAACTTTCTAATGTCCTTTTTATAATATTAGCATTGGCCCTAATATCACCAACAGTTGGTTTGGTGCTTCCGCTTTCTAATAAATCTAGAGAAGGAACAACATAATTGCCTTTCACTTTAGCAGGGAAATGATTTTTTCTCTTTTCTTCCTCTTTAGCTGTCTCCATTTCTTCTTTAGCTGTCTCCATTTCTTCTTTTGCTTTTCTTCCTTCTTTTTCTGCCTTTTCCTCGATTACTAATGGTGCTTCAGGAGGATTAATGATTAATCCCTCTTTTCGTTTGAACAAAAATTGAGGAATTTTTAAGGGGGTATTAAAAGTCAAAAGCAAACCAGAAATTAAAAAAGCTATATAAATAATTAATGAAGCCCAGAGGCCTAAAAAGTTTTTTAAAAAGGCCCCTGTTTCTCCAATCAAACCTCCAGTAGCTGGAGAAAAAAGTTCTAAAATAGAAAGGCTGGAAAATAAAACCAAAAAAGCGCCGCTAAAAGTGGTTTTATTAGAATTAATTCTTTCTGTCCACGAACGGAAAAAATTAAAAGAAATAGTTAGAAGAAGCACGGGTAAAAGAAAATAACCCCATCCTAGAAGATAATCAAACATTTTAAAAATAAACCTTCCTAAAGAACCGGCTAAATTAAAAAAACTTAAAATTAAAATCAGAGCTAAAGCCGAAAATAAAACAGCCAAAATACTGTTCTTGATTTCTGGTTCTAATTGCGATTTCTTCTCTTGCTCTTCCTCAAGGATCTCTTCTTCTAATTTGTTCCTTTTTTCTTTTATTCTTTTTGTCATTAAATTCATTTTATCATAAAAAAAGACTCTTTTCCATCTTCAAGAGCCCTCCGTTTTAGCTCTATATTTTGACTTAAGTGTACCTATCTGCGACTTTTGAAGCGCCATAGGATTCTGGCTTAGTTTTTACTTCAAAGCCAGATCCTCTGACCATGCCAATTATCTCTTGAAGCATAACTCGAGTCTCGCCTTGAGAACCAATATCAACATGCACTTCAAAATCAAATTTTAAATTTTTATTTTGCGACAAATTGAATAAAACTTCACTGGCTAATTTTAAAGACATCATTACCTCTTTATAAATTCTATCTCTTAAATTAATTATTTTATTCTTACTGGTTATTCGGCGCCAAAAAAATCTTCCGCCATGGCCAACTCGATAAACAACAATGGCACTGACAAAATCAGTTGTCCCGTGATTAGCAGAATCAGTACCAATAATTATTTTATAGTGCTTTTCTGGATCTTTTCTAATAAATAAAATAACTTCTTTGAGAAGCTGCCCATAACTAAACGATTTTCCATGAGGAGAATAAAACCTATCCATAAATGTTAGGTACAATTAAGAAGCAATGAAAGGCAAAAGACCGGCAATTCTTGCTCGTTTGATAGCTTTTTTTAATTGCCTTTGATGTTTAGCGCAAAGACCGGTTTTCCTTCTAGGATAAATCTTCATCTGTCCAGAAATAAAGCGTTTTAAAGCACCTGTGTCTTTATAATCTATTTTGTCTATATTTTGCGAACAAAAATAACATTGATCCATAATAATAAATTAAAAACTAAAAATTATTTTATGGCTACTTGTTTTAAAGTAGCGATATCTTGTTCATATCTATCAGCAATCGCCATGACATTATCTCCATAGAAACGATAGCGAGTATTGGTAGAGCCAGAAAAATAAATCATTGCTGCTCGCCATTCAGCATCTCTAGTCTGTTTTGTTGCTCCCCAATTGGCTAAATATGAAGCGGCAGCAGTAAATGAATCTCTCACATCCCAAGGATTAGGAGGATTGTGACCAGTGATCTGTGCTACTCTATCTTTATAAGCCAACCAAGTCTTAGGCATAAATTGCGCTGGTCCCATAGCTCCTCCCCAACTGTTTTTACCAGCAATTAATCCCCGAGATGGAGAATTTATTGGACAAGAAATAGGAGTAGTATTAGGGTCTAAACCTAATTCTTTGGTAATTTGTAAAAAGGCGTCTCGGTTATCAGGTTTCATCACTACTTGCCAACTTTTTTCATAAGGATCACCAGGACGGTTGCAGGTACCAACATTTTTCCCTAAATTAGATTCCTGGGTCAAAATCGCTAAAAGAAAAGCTGGACGAATACCTAGGCGTGAACTCACCCAATTAGCAATATCAAGGGCTTCCCCAAAAGTGACCTGAGTTTTGACACCAAGCAAATCATAGATTCTACTACGAACTTCATTGGCTTTTTGTCTTGAGGCCTGAAGTATCTGCTGATATTTAGCTTCATTGCCTTTGGTAATATCCAGTAAATTTAATTCTTCTTTTTGGGTTTTTTCTAAATCGTTTTTCTGCAGAAGCTGCATGGCCAAAAGTGTTTGGGTTTCTTCTCTATCATCGCCTAATTTCTGATTTTGATTATCTAAGGTAATCCTTAAATCTTTTAATTCACTGATATTCTCTTGAATTCTTCCCTGGATGCTATTTAAAGCATTAGCATAATCAAAAAACTCACTCAATTCATCAGTGCCTAAAAGAATTTCTACAAAAGAAGTCTGTCTTAACTGGTAAAGAGTCTGAAGCAAATTAGCTAAATTTTCTTTCGTCTGACTAATTTTATCGGTTGTTTTAGCAATAGAAACAGTAGTCTCATCTATCTGAACATTTAAGTAATTTAAATTAACATTAGTAGATTTAATCTGCAAAGTTATTTTGGCTGCTTTTTGTTTTAATTCATTGATTTTATTCTGTAATGTCTGTTTTTCTTGTTGGGTAGTAGCTAATACTTTTTCATACTGAGCAATCTCTTTCTCTATTTCTTCTAATTCTTTTTCTAACTGAGCTCTTTCTTCATCATATAAAGCCTCTACTTCGTGAGGATAAAAGAAAATAGGCGCTGAAACATTCATCCAGCCTAAACTAAAAAAAGAAAAAATTAAAATTAGAGATAAAAGAGAAATACGAGAAAAACTCTTGTTCTTTCTAAAAAGGCTGGGGAGAAACTGCCAGTTAGATACAAATTTAAAAGAATCAATCTTTTTAGGTAAATCTTGGGAATGAATATCGACAACTTTTTTTCGAGTAAAAGATTTTATTGACATATTACTTCCCAACTTTTTTTTCTTCAATTTTTTCTTCTGATTTTTTCTCGACCGGTACTTCCTTAGCTTCTCCTTCCACTTCACCTTCTTTCTTCTCTCCTTCTACTACAACTTCTTCAACTGTCTTTGCTTTTCCTAACTCAGCCTCTAATTCCTCCTCTGTGATAGGAGCGTTAACAGTAATAACTGGTGTATTTTCTTTCACTAAAAATTTTACTCCTTCTGGTGGTTTGATATCGTGAACATAAAGAGTTTTATCAAATTCATTCAAAGAAGAAATATCCACTTCAATAGAGTGGGGTAAATCTTTAGGCAAAGCCTCGATTTCTATTTCATCCATTGATTTAATTAAAACTCCTCCCATTTTTGTGGCTGGAGCCTCGTTAACAAAAATTAAAGGAACATGAGTAGTCACTGGTTTATCCATTTCTACTTCGTAAAAATCAACGTGCAAGGGTTGTCTAGAAATATAATCCCGAGCTATGGCTTGAACCAATACTTGTTTTGTTTGCTCTTTATCACCTTCTTCAATGATTAAATCAATTAAATCAGTATCTCCAGCCTGTTGATAAATATCAAGAAATTTTTTAAAATCAACCTTCAAAGCTAAAGGTTGAGTTTTCCTGCCATAGACTATACCAGGAATCAGGCCCTGTTTTCTTAAAGCTTGATTCTTTTTGCCAAAAACATCTCTTTTTTGTGTTTTGAGAACAAATTTTTCCATAAAAGTAATGTTTTTATTCTACAGAAAAAATTATTAAAAATCAAGGCGGTTTGCAGCCTCGATTTTAAAACTTAAAACTGAAGATCTAATTATATCTCAAAAATAATCTTTTTTATTTTTTCTGTTATTTCTAAAGAGTTTCCTCTCTCAAAAACATTTCTGCCCACTGCTACCCCAATAACTCCGGCCCTAATGACTTTTTGTATTTCATTTAAAAACATTCCTTCTTCTATCTTGGGACCGCCTGACAGAACTACTTTAGTTTTACCAGCAGCATGAACTACTTGTTTCATAGCGTCTTCTGAACCTGGATATTTAATTTTTATTAAATCTGCCCCTAATTCTAAACCAATCCTGGCAGCATATTGAGTAATTTCTGAAGAAGTTTCATTTAAGACAGCCTTGCCTCGGGGGTAAATCCAAGCAATAGCGGCTAACCCTAAAGAATGAGCTTCTTCTTGAATTTTTCCAAAATCTTCAAACATTTTAGCTTCCCACTCGCTTCCTAAATAAATAGTATAACCTACTGCTTGAGCGCCTAATTTCTTGGCATATTCCACCCTGCAATTAATGGCTGAATACGGTTCTTCTTGAGGGCGAAGATTTGTTTTCCCGTTTATTTTCAAAATCAAAGAAATTTGTCTTTGGTATTTGGTACCAGTATAATATTTTTCCGCAATCCCTTTTTGTAAAATAATGCCTGTGTAACCGCCTTTAACTGCCAAATCTAAAATATATTCTGGATCAAGGCTTTTTTCTATTAAATCTCTTGGTCCATGCTCAAATCCATGGTCATAAGCCAAAAACATTGCTTTGCCCTTTTTTAAAAATGGTTTTAAATAATCCTTTATCATAGTTTTACCTTTTTTATTTGAAGCTCTTTATTTATTAATCGTTTTATTTCTTTTAAAGTGATTACTCCTTTTTTTGCTCCAATATATTTTATCACACTTGAGGCATTAATAGAACCAACTTTAATCGCTTCTTCAATAGTTTTTTCGTCAAATTTCTTTCTCCTCACAAAAACTGAAACAAAACCAGAAGTAAAAGCATCACCAGCTCCGGTTAAATCTTTTGGTTTTTGACTAATTTTTTTATCAAAAGTGCGAGCTTGAAATAGATATTTTCCATTAGATACACTCACTCCATTTTTCCCTTTAGTCATCACCACAATTCCTTTAATCCAATGATCTAATTTTTGAAAAATCAATTTTTCTCTTTTAAAAGAAATCCCGGTAAAATAAGCAGCTTCTTCTTGATTAACTACAAAGATCTCAAAATTATTAAGCCATTTTTTATTTTTCTTTAACCATCCTAATTCTCGCCATCCTGGATTAATCGCTAAATGGATTTTTTTCTCTTTCGCCCACAAAATTAAATTTTTTAAAATATTTTTTTCTTTTCCTAAAGAACCAAGAAGTAGCCATTTAGTTTTGACTTGACTAAGAGGAATTTCCCAAAGAGTTAATTTTTCTGCTGCTCCTTTATAAGATAAAATCGTTCTTTCACCGCTTTTGATTAAAAAAATCACTGAATAAGCAGTTGGCATAGCATAATCAATTTGAGCAAAATTAATATTCACGCCTTCTTCTTTTAATTCTCTTAAAATCGTTTCCCCAGAAACATCTTTCCCCACTCGAAAGATAGCAACAGTTTTCAGTCCTTGACGAGCAAAAGTCACGGCCGTATTGGTTGCTCCGCCGCCAGTGGTAAAAATCACTTCAGGCACTGAAATTTTTGATCCCAAAGCTAAACAAAGCCCCTTGCTAGTAACAAATTTATTATTCTTACAAACTTTAAAATCAATTCCTTGAAAAAATCCATCGCGAGTAGCAGAACCAATGGTAATGATATCAAACATAATCATTTTAACAATTCTTTTACTTTTTCTTTTATCGCTTCTTTTGAGAGCCTATATTTTTGAATTAGTTCTTCTGCCTCGCCTGATTCTCCAAAAGTGTCGTTAATTCCCATAAAATGAATTGGAATTGGATAGTTTTCACCTAAAAATTCTGAGATTGCCGATCCCATGCCGCCAGCAATTTGATGTTCTTCTAAAGTAATAATGGCTTTGGATTTTTTTGCCCATTCTAAAATTAATTCTTTATCTAAGGGTTTTATCGCTGAATTATTAATCACTGTAATATCTATTCCTTCTTTCTTTAAATCTTTCGCTGCTTCTAAAGCTTGATAAACTAAATAACCACAAGCAAAAATCGTAATGCCAGAAAATTTTTCTTCTTTTTCTGGCAACCAGAAAACTTGAGATTTACCAATTTCAAAAGGGGTTTCTTCGGCAGTTAAAATTGGTGATTTTTCTCGGGTCAACCGAAGATAAACTGAAGTTGGACATTCAATTGCTTTTATAATTGCTTTTCTTGCTTCAAGGCTATCAGCTGGAACTATTACTGCTAAATGGGGTAACACTCTGGTTAAAGCAATGTCTTCCAAGGCCTGATGCGTAGCGCCATCAGGACCAACATTTAATCCAGCATGAGATCCGACTAAAATAACTTTTTGCTGATTGTAACAAATCGTGGTTCTAATCTGTTCCCAATTTCTGCCTGGTGAAAAAACCGCATAAGTACCCATCACCGGAATTTTTCCAGTAGCTGCCAAACCCGAAGCCACCCCAGCCATATTTTGTTCAGCTATTCCCATTTCAATGAATCGTTCGGGAAATCTATTTTTAAATAAATCCATTCTGATTGATTCAGTCACATCAGCGCATAAAACAACTACGTTTTTATTTAATTCTCCAGCTAAAACTAAACCTTCTCCAAATCCATCACGGGAAGATTTTTGTTGAACTTTTGAAGAAAAAATCTCTGAATTTAATTTAAGATTCGGATTCAACATATCAAACTTATTGACTCTGGCTAAAGTAAATCTCTCCGCTGTAATCCCAAACTACATAAGTCTTACTTTGAGTAGCAAAAATGTTAGGTAACCCTGCACCTTGAGTGCCATTGCTGATATCAATGATCTCGGACCAAGTTTGACCATTAAATAAACGGAAAGGTACTATTGCACTACATTCACCCCAGACAGCTTGAATATTATTACTATTAACAATGGCTAAGGATGGCCATTTAGAACCACTGCCTGGTGATCCAGAAATCTGTTCTGGATCAAACCAAGTTGCTCCACCATCATCACTTTTAGAAAAATAAATTTCATTATGGATGCAATCATTGGGCCCATAAGTATAGGCAGCAGCTATTACTCCATTAGCGCCCAGGCTCAACCAATAGTTGTTAAGACCGCTACCAAAGGGAGAAATCAATTGAGGTTGAGACCAAGTAGTGCTATCAAATTTAACATACATAATTCCATAATTTGTCTTAGCCCAAGCAATATGTATAATACCCGAGTCATCAACTCTCATAGCCTTTGCCCCCATAGTAGAATCACCGTATAAATTACCATCATTTGATACATTAATTGGGGATAACCAAGAATTACCATCAAAACTAGTATAATAGACATCCTGGCTGCCAGTATTATAAACTAGATGAACTTTATTATCAGGACCAATGTCAATCGAAGGTGCGTCACCTTGACACACTTGATAAGGAACTGACCAATCAGTTCCGTCGAAAACCGTATAATAAACGAAAGGACCGGAACCAGAAGCATACTGAGCGTAAACCAAATGAACTCGATTTTGTTTATCAATAATAAAATCAAAATCATTGCTTAAGTAATTATAACCATCAGTAGATATTACTACTTGCGGAGTAGTCCAATTACCTCCATTTTCTAATTTGGAAAAATAAAGTTCATATTGAGTAGAATAATTAGAATCCAACCAAAAAACATAAACATTTCCGGCATAATCTTGAGCAACTTTTGGTCTGTAAGACTGAATAGTGGTCTTTGAAATATTTATTAAACTAGTCCAGCTGGGCAGTGGGGGGGGTTGAGGCGGAACTGGTGCGGATGGTAAAACTATAATATTGACCGTTAATGGGCTGGGGATAGTTTTCTTACCCTGCTTAATATGAATAGTACCGCCATAAGTTCCTGGTGCTGTATCCGAGGAAACACTAATAAAAACATCAAATTTTACAGGTTGATTGGCAGAAACTTTTTCTAAAATAGTTGGGGCAAATTGAGTAACAAAATTCGCCAAATCGCCTGAAGTATCCAAACTAACTTTATCCAAATTCATGGTGCTGGAAAAAACTAATTCGACTTTTTTAGCTTCTCCCGCTGGGATTTTCTCTACTATTTTGCTTCTTCCCCACCAAATTGTGACATTTGATGGATTAGAATGAACAGCTGCTAGAACAAAGACAACAGCTATACCTGCAAAAATTAAAGCTTTAGACATATTTTTTATTTGTTAATATTTTTATTTATTTTTTATTTATTATCTTTATTATACACTATTTATATTTAAAAATTAATCTAATTCAGATTGAATTTTACCTTTCATAGTTCTTAATTGTCTTAAAGCTTCTTCAGTTTCTTGGGAATTTGGAATTTTGCCGTGCCACTCATATTCCCATTCCATAAAATTCACTCCCTTACCAGGAATGGTATGAGCAATAATCGCTACTGGTTTGACAAAAATAGATTTTGCTTTATTCAAAGCCCTGATTAATTCTTCAATATTATGACCATCAACTTCTAGAACCTTCCAATTAAAAGCTTCGTATTTTTCTTTCAGAGATTCAAGAGGCATAACTTTTTCCGTGAACCCATCAATTTGAATATTATTTCTATCAATAATGACGGTCAGATTATCTAGCTGATGTTTACCAGCTAACATTGCTGCCTCCCAAGTATTACCGCAATCATGTTCACCATCACCCATCAAACAATAAACCTGAGATTTCAGGTCATCCATTTTTAAGCCAATGGCCATACCCACAGCCTGAGATAAACCCTCACCTACTGGTCCGGAGGAAGTTTCAATCCCGGGTAAAGATAAACGATGAGGATGCCCCTGTAATCTAGAACCAAGTTTTCTCAAAGTTTTTAATTCTTCCTGGGGAAAATACCCTGCGTGAGCCAATACAGCATAAAGTAAAGGTGCATAATGGCCATTAGAAACAATTACCCTATCTCTCTCCAGCCAATCAGGCTTTTGAGAATCATATTTTAAAATTCCACCAAAATATAAAGCAATATACTCTTCTACTGCTCCTAAGGGTCCAGCGCAATGACCGGATTTTGCCTGAAGGAGCATCTCAATGATTTCTTGGCGAAGAGTATTAGCTAATTTTTCTAATTCTTTTAAATTTATTTTCATGCTGAAAGTAATTTACGAAAAGTGATTATTTTTTCTTTAGGATTTTCGCTATCAAAAATAGCTGAGCCAATAGCCAAATAATTAGCGCCTGTTTTTAAAACCTCTGGAAGGATTTCTTCATTAATACCTCCATCTACTTCAATGTTTAATCGCGAATATTTTTTCCTTAACTCTTGAATTTTATCCAAGACATACCATTCAAATTTTTGGCCAGAAGGCCCAGGAACAACGCTTAAAAAAACAACGAAATTAATTTTCTTCAGGTAGTCTTTGATGGAATCAACAGGAGTATTGGGATTTAAAGCTAAGGCTAATTCTACTTTGGCTTTCTGACACATTTGATAAACGGCATCAAAATTTCTTAGAGCTTCCTGATGAATAATGATTCTCTTCGGTTTCGTTTCCAACCAAAGAGGTAAAACTATTTCAGGATTTTTGACCATTAAATGCAATTCAAATTTCTCACGAATACCTTTAATGGTTTTTAATTCTTCGGGGGCATTCCAGTTTTTCCAAGAAGTAAAATTACCATCAGCGACATCAATTTGAAAAATGCCAGAAAATTTAGAAAGCTGATGAAGTTTTTCTTCAAACTTTTGTTTAGTTTTAACATTAATAACTGGAATGATTTCTTTCTTTAAAGACTTAGAAAAAAAAGGTAAGAACATTAATTTTTTAATTTATTTCCCTTGAGTTGCCTTTCTATTTGAACTATTTTTTTTAACCTTCTTTGATAACGTTTATCTTGGGAAACCTCAGTTTTTAAAAATGTTTTGATAATATTAAAAGCTGTTTGTGGATCGGTCAAATCAGCAGCCAGAGATAAAATATTAATATCAACGTCCTTACGAGCTTTCTGAGCCATCCAACTGGACAAGCATAAAGCTGCTCTCACTTGCGAATATTTGTTAGCTACTATGCAAACTCCATGGCCAGAACCACAAATTAAAATTCCAAGATTATCTTTTGGTTTTTGAGAAACTTTTTTAGCAACTAATCGGGCAAAATCAGGATAATCATCATTTTTATCATAGATAAAATTACCCAGATCTTTAAATTCAATTTTTTTAGAATTTAAAAATTCTTTGATTGTTTCCTTTAAGTAATATCCTCTATGATCAGCGCCTAAGTAAAGCATATTACATTTTTAATCTTTTTAATTGTTCCACCAAAGTCCAGGAATAACCCCATTCATTATCATACCAAACCAAAACTTTAACTAAATCTTTGTCCACTACTTTGGTAAAGGTTAAATCTACTATTGCCGGTCGAAAATCTTTAATAATATCAGAAGAAACTAATGGCTCTTCACTAACACCTAAAATATTTTCCCATTTGTCTTCTTGGCTGGCTTTTCTAAGAATCTCATTGATTTCTCCTGGAGTTGTTTCTCTTTGAGAGACAAAAGTAAGATCAGCAATTGAGCCACAAACTACTGGCACCCGAATGGCTAAACCATCAAACTTATTTTCTAAATCTTTAATGACTTTAGTGACAGCAATCGCTGCCCCAGTGGTTGAAGGCACAATATTTTGACCTGCTGCTCTGCCCCGAAGATAATCTTTTCCTTTGGTTGGGCCATCAACTAAATTCTGAGTAGCAGTATAGGCATGAACAGTATTTAAAATAGCTTTTTTGATTCCTAATCTTTCATTTAAAAGATAAATTACTGGACTGACGGCATTAGTGGTACAAGAACCATTTGAGATAACTTCAAATTTTTCTAAATCCTCTTCATTAATTCCAATTAAAACTGTTTTTCCCTCTTTCCCTTCTTCTCCTTTTGCTGGGGCAGTAATAATCACTTTTTTCGCTCCGGCTAAAAGATGGGCTTTGGCTTTATGATAATCCTCAAAGACTCCTGTGGCTTCTATGACTACATCGATTTTTAAATCTTCCCAAGGTAGCTTAGCTGGCTCTTTTTCCTGAAGAAAAACAATTCCTTTTTTATCAACAATTAATTTATTTGGCAGCAGGATTTGAATATCTTTTTGGTAAGTATTGTAAACTGTATCGTGTTTTAAAAGATAGGCCAGATTTTCCAAATCACCTAAATCATTAATAGCCGCTATTTCTAAATTTGCTTCTCCAAAAGCAAGGCGAAAAAAAGCTCGACCTATTCTTCCAAAACCATTAATAGCAATACGCATACTTATTAATTTTTAATTTTATAATTTTTATTTTAATAAACTAACTATGGCTTCACCAAATTCTTGAGCAGCCTCTGGTCCATTAGCAGTAATAATTTTTTCATCAATCACTACCGGGCCTTGATTGTAAATGGCACCATTTTCTTCTAAAATTTTAATCTGGCTTTTATCTAAAACCGAGGACCAAACAGTAACTTTTAGATTGTTTAAAACACCTGCTTTGGCTAAAAGACCAGGAGCAACACAAATAGCTGCCACGATTTTATCATTTCTAACAAATTCCTGAGCTAATTTTTGAAATTCTTGGTTATCTAATTCTTTTCCCATACCTGGACCGCCAACAAAAACTATCGCCTCGTAATTTTTTGGATCTACTTCGTTTGGCAGAATTGTAACTATCGCATCCCCACCATCAACGCCTAAAGCTATTCCCTTTTGGCTACTGGTAGTTTCAATTAAATAACCAGCTTTTTCCAAAACTTCTTTAGTAATAAAGTATTCTTCATCTTTAAAATCCTTAAAAGCCACTACCATTAAAATTTTTTTCTCCATAGTTTTATAAGGGAAAGGAACGGTAGAAGAAGGAGAAGGGGCAATTGATTGCTTAGGCGAAAAGATCCCCAAAGGAAGCCCACGTAACATCATTCCTAATAAGGCTAAAACAAGGATGATAGTATAAAAAACATTTTTCTTCTTCATCCCTCTAATTATAACAAATTTCTAATTTGATAAATAGCTACACCAAAGGCCATTGCCACATTTAAAGATTCTTTCTGGCCATACATAGGAATTTCTATCTGAGTATCAGCTCTTTTTAAGATTTTAGAGGAGAGACCTCTGATTTCTGGTCCTAAAATGAGGGCGAGTTTTTTAGACCGTACTTTTTTTATCTTAAAAATATTTTTTGCTCTTTTATCTTTTTTACCTTGCTCTAAGCCAATTAAAAAATAGCCTCCATCTTTAAGTTGTTCTAATAAACGCCAGGTATTTTTTCTTTTTTCAAAAGGAATAAATTTTTCCGCACCTAAAGCAACTTTACTAATTTTAGGATTGGGTGGCGATGGGGTGATGCCGCAAAGATAAATTTTTGAAACTCCGGCTGCATCAGCGGTTCTAAAAATAGCACCTACATTGTAGGTGCTGCGGATATTATCAAGAATAACAACCAAATTAGGATTATTCTTTCTCATTTTTATTTAATCCCAAAAACTCTTCTATCAAAGGTTTATTAAAACCAGTCACGATTTTACCATCAATATCAATGACTGGTACGCCCATTTGGCCAGATTTTAAAATCATTTCCTGAGCTAACTTTTCATCTTGAGAAACGTCAATCTCTTCAAAAGTAATATTATTAGCTTTCAAAAAATCTTTTGCTGTCTGGCACCTAGGGCACATTGGTGTAGAATAAACTTTCACTTGCATAATATTTTAGAGTTAATTTTTTGAACTTAGAGCTTCTTCTATCTCAGCTTTTAATATTTCATAAGACATTGCTCCTAAGTTCTCTCCTTTATCATTAGCTACCATTTTACTATTAAGAAAGCTTGTTGGCGTACCATTCATCTTGCTCCAAGCCCCTTGGGTATCATTTTGGACTAATTTTGTATATTTGCCAGATTCTAAACACAAAGTAAATTCGCATTCATCTAAACCCAATTCCTGGGCCGCTTTTATCAAATTAGTTTTGTTATAAATTTGAGTGTTATTAGTCTGATATCTTGTGGTTGTAATCTTATCATGATATTCCCAAAATTTACCTTGATCATTAGCGCAGTGAACTGCTTCTGCTGCCCACTGGGATTTATCACCTTCAAAAGCTATATCTTTATAAAGCAATTTTACTTTACCAACATCAACATAATCTTTAATCATTGGCTTAATGGTTTCAACGTAATAACGACCACAAAAAGGACATTGATAATCAGAGTAAACTTCTAATAAAACCGGGGCCTGAGCCTCACCTAAAGGTAGAATCTCTGTCATCTCTTTATTTTGAAGAGTCTTGCCTTCACAAATCTGATTTTTATCTGTTTTATTAAGAGAAACCAGATTTTTACCATAACCAATCAAAAAGGCAGTAATAATTAAAATAATGATAATAATGGTCCAATTGATTTTTTTCATAATAGTTTCATAATAAATTAATATTCTCTTTAAAATTTGAGATCTTTTATTCTATACACTAAAGAAATTTTTTGCAACTTTTAATTTAACCAGGAAACTAAATAATAGTTTTTCTTTCCTCTCTTTATTACTAAATATTTTTTAAAAAGACAAGTGGAACGGGAAATAGTCTGGTCAATCTGATTAAAAATCTGACCATTGATATTAATAATTTTATTCTGAATATCTTCTCTGGCCTGTCTGTTAGAGGAAGAAACACCAGCTCTAACTAATAAATCTAATAAAGAAATCTTTTGGGTTCTTTTTAAAACAAAAGAAGGCACATCTTGAAAAGCTGTTTCTAATTCTTTTAAAGTTAAATTTTTAATTTTCCCGTAAAATAAAGCTTGAGAAATTTTTTCTGCTTCTTTGGTTTTCTTTTCTCCATGAACTATTTTTGTGACTTCAAAAGCTAAAATTTTTTGTATTTCTCTTCTTTCTGGCTGCTCTTTTACTTTTTGAGCTAATTTGTCTATTTCTTCTCGAGACAAAAAAGTAAAAAATTTTAGATAATTAATAGCATCGCGATCGTCTGTGTTCATCCAAAATTGATAAAACTGATAAGGAGAAGTTGATTCAGCATCAAGCCAGATAGTATCAGAAGCAGTTTTTCCAAATTTAGTACCATCGGGATTGGTGACTAAAGGCGTAGATAAACCAAAAACTTCTTTATTTAATTTCTTTTTTACGAGCTCCCCTCCAGCTGTAATATTTCCCCATTGGTCACTGCCACCAATTTGTAATTCGCAATCATATTTTTCTGCTAAATGATAAAAATCAAAAGCTTGAAGCACCATATAGCTGAACTCAGTAAAAGAAATTCCACTTTCGAGTCTGCTTTTAATGGATTCTTTAGCCAGCATATAAGGAACAGTAAAATATTTACCAATATCTCTCAAAAAATCAATGGTTTTTACTTTCCCTAACCATTCATAATTATCAACAAAGATCACATAATTTTTAGAAGCACTAAAAATATTTTTCACTTGTTCAGCGATTTCTTTTTTCCATTTTTTCACCGTCACCAAAGAATTAAGAGGTCTTTCTGTTTTTTTACCGCTAGGATCGCCAATTAATCCAGTTCCGCCGCCAATCAAAATAATTGGCTGATGATGAGCCATTTGAAATCTTTTAAGAGTGATGAGATGTAAGAGATTACCGATCTGTAAACTGCTAGCCGTGGGATCAAAACCACAATAAAGCACCAACTTGCCTTTTTTCAGTCTTTTCTTTAAACCCTCTAAATTGGTTACCTGATTAATCAAGCCTCGATATTGTAAATCTTCTAAAATATCCATAAAAAAATTGGTATAGCTTTATAATACTATACCAAAATACAAAATTCAAATTAAAATAAAATAGGGAGGGGTAGAATCTTCTATAATAGAATCATCTACTCCCTCCCAGCCGAAGCGAAGAGTTTCGTCTTTATAAAAAGATTAAATTTGTCTACTCATTAACTCTAAGGTGGCTTGATTTTCAGAAAGGAAATTATTATCATCATAACACTCCCTCCTTTCCTATTAAGATGGGTCATAGATTATTCTTCATAAATACTGGTATCACAATCCTCGCAAAGTTGTCCACACCCCTCTACATAATGCTTACGCTTATCAATCGGAGTGTTTCGATAATACTCTGTCTCTTTACCGCAAAGAACACATTTTTCTTTCTTGTTCATCTTTTTCATTTCTTCTTTCATTTTCTTTTCCATAATTCTTTCCCTCCTTTTTTATATTTTTAAATTTTAGACGCAAGAAAACTAGCTACTAAGATAAAATAATAAACACTTTCCTTGCGTCTATAGGAGGTATTTTTCAAAGAACTAAAAATACCCTATTACAGGGTGTCGTAAATATAACATGTTTAATCATAAAGGTCAACACCTAGCTCCGGGAGCAGGGCTACGACAGTTTATTTTCCAAAAGATACTTTTAAATCTTTGTTAAAAACTTGAGCAATTTTCTGAAGCGTATCAATGCTAAAATTTTGTTCCCCAGCTTCCATTCTTGCAATATTGCTCTGCTTTGTCCCAATTTTCTTTGCTAATACCGCTTGAGACATTTTCTTTTGTTTGCGCAATAATAAAATTTGGTAACCAGTATTCAACTGTATACTATACTTATCAAAATATTTCTTAAACTTAGGGTCTTTTAATTGTTCTTTGAGATATTCTTGAAAATCAGTACCTTTATATAATTTTCCATTTCGTTTTTTACCCATATTTTTCTTATTATCATATATCGTATATGATATGCTTGTCAAATAGTTGTGGTTGTAGTTGTTTATGGCACAATTGGAGGAATATTTATGAAAACTATTTTAGGAATTTCTGATTTTAAGCCTTCGCTGTCTTGAGCTTTGATGCCAAAATAACAAGAACTTAATACTTGATACAAAATCCATTAATGCTGGCCCTATGGGACGATGTTGGAACCTATTTGGCTCCGAGAACTGGACGATGTTAAAACCTGTTTTGGATTATTTTAATAACCCCTTTGCTAAATTAATTGGTTTAGCACCGGCGATATGCATTGGTTCTCTAATATCAAGATTTGGTTGAACCTGAGATTTTGTCCTAAAAGAAATAGTCATAACTCCAATAACTTTATTTGTTTCCACATTTATAAGAGGACATCCACTATTACCAGGATTACTAATAGCATCAACTATAAGCCAATTCCTGGGATGATTTGGGTCAATGCCATCTCTTTTTATATTACTTATAATAGTTTTATTAACTATAAGAGTAATACCAAATTTGTCATTTATAAGTTGGGCAGCGTAGGGAAAACCGATAAAATAAGCCTCATCTCCAAGCTCAGTTTTTTCAGAATCACCCAAATCTAATGGGGTTATAAGAGTCTTATCATAATCTTTAAGCTGAAATAAGGCTACGTCATTTTTATCATCTTTCTTTATTAATTCCAGCGGTAACCACGTATAATAATTTAATCCGTTTTTTTCCTGTTTTGTGATTGCCATACCAACGAAATTCTTCATTTTTTCTGGTGTAAGTTTATTATATAGATGTGCAGCAGTTAAAATTCTCCCATTTTTATCTATAGCAAATCCGCTACCTACTATTGCGATTTGGCCGGTGAATTTAAAACCGATAGCAATAATTGAATTTTCAACTTTTTTAATATCGTCTTTTAACATAAGTTAATATTTGTCACCAATATCAATGCTTGTTTGGGTTGTTAAACTGGTTTCAGTATCTTTAATCTTAACATTCTTTTCTTCTAGCTCGTATTTTTTTTCTTTTGTAGGATAACCTAAATTTTTACTATAAAACAAATAAGCAGTTTGGATAAAAAACTTGTCTATTCCTATGTTCTCAAGTTTAGCCGGTTTGCCTTCTACGTCAAATGCTCTATTGATACCAACTAAGAAGGGGTGGTTTGAATTCAATAAAACTAAGCGAGGAACTTCAACGATCTCATTCTTGTTCAAAGTTTCTCGAATAATTTTCGCTATTAAATCGAAATTATCTTTTGTTTCGATATCCTTACCGCCAATTACCAAATCCCATGTACTTGTATCTTCACGCTGAACAAAAGCAAACAATGAAATCGCCATACTTAATTTACGAATCTTTACCAATACTGTTTCTAATTTTTCTATGATTGTAATATCTAACTCCATATATTTTTCTGAAAATAATTTAGTAATACAGTCGTGGATTTAATTAAATTATCCGCAGTTAACTGTTGTTCTTCTGAGGATTGCTCATCGATAGGAGAGTATCTTGTTTCTGGATACCACTCTAGAATTATACTCCAATCAGACTGATTTTTAGCTATAAAATCTTTTGGGATGTCTGGATCCAAAATGCCTAGTAATTCCAGTAATTTCTCCGGATTATGCACCATAATTTCCTTAAGTACATTCTGAACTTTTGCAAACTCCTTTTTTTTGTTCGGAATCCCATATAGTTTTAATTTTTTACATATCATGGCTTTAAGCTCAAACTCGTTAGCATAGCCGCACAAATAAAAAGCTGCGTTATATCTCTGCTTATCATATAAAATCTTAGCATCTTCCAGCCTCATGTTCGCAAGCTCGTTAAGTTGTTTATAAGAAATCATGTTTGTTTTTATTTATCTATTTCGGCCTCTTAATACTGCGTTGACTGATGTTGTGTGTCCCGGTCTGGAACCGCGGTTTTAAGGGGAAATTTAAGCCTTTTTAAACTTCCTCACTGACCCGTCTCGGTCGGGACTATTGCAAATTATCCTTCATCCAATCTGTAACTTTTTGAGATATATTATAAGTAGCCCAGGCGGTTCCCGTAACATCTATGACCAAAACTCTATCATTACTATCAATACGAAGTTTTATTTCATCACGAACTCGAGCAATACTTTTATTAGTTTTTATAAGCCAAACTGATTGCAATGGTTTAGCCCAAACCCCATAGAATTTTATATATTCAATTAAAATATGATAATCGGAAATGGTCTCTGGAAGTCCTAAATCGTATGAAATTAAAAATGTATTCATAATTTATTTTTTATTTTGTGAGGAATCTGATTCTCCAACATCTTCGTTTTCAATTGTTTGAATTTGGGAAGGATTAAGATTTCCGGTAGATTCTTGCATCCCTGAAATCGGGGAAGATGCGGGAGAAACTTCTATTTCTTCTTCAAGGCGTTTTTTATTAATTTCTTCAACCTCGGAAACCACATCTTTACTAATTTTTTGTTTTAAATATTTTTCTGCATTATCTAAAAAATTCTTCGTTCTATATATATGGAACAATACATTCGCTTCATCTATTATATCTTTTCTTAATTCGTAGCGAGGGCCGATAGTAGTCTTATCATATAGAATCCACCACCAAGCATCTTTTTTCTCACTAGTTATAAAAATAATAGGTTTTTTATTGCTCTTCGCATATTCGGTTATCTCACACCAACCAACTAAATCTCCGTAATGTTCTTTAATATCTATCTTACGTTTTTCTCCATTTTCAAGAGCTTTTTTTATTTTATTATCATCGGTTATCTTTTTCCCAACTTTATTATTAAAAATATCTGTTAAATTGTCTCTAAATTTATCTTTATTAAATAATCCTATATAAAATTTTTTCCGTTTTTCAATCTCATCTTTAACTAATTGAATTTTACCACTTAATTCCAAACATTTTTGTTGGCTTAAACTATCAATAACTCCTAATGCTTTATCGCAAGAATTCTGTAATTTTTTAATGGTAGAGAGACGCTCTTTTTGATACTCAAAAGCAAACTGATACGGTATCCAAATTCTTCCTTCTTTTTTTAATTTTTTTAATAAATTCAATACCTCCTTAGCTGCTTTCTCTGAATATTCATATAAATCCAGCAAGAAACTGGCATCAAATACAAAAATACATCTTTTCCAAAGGGATTTGAATTCGTTTTTGGTTAATGGATAAAATTCTTTAAAAAAAATTTTCATATTTTAAAAAAGATTATGGACGTTTCGGTCCCCAAAGAACTCACGAGACAAACTCGGGTCTGCGATTCGAGCCGTCTCGGTTCAGAACTAAATTCGAGTCCAAAACAGGTGATGGGAATAGAACTAGAACTAATTTCAAAAAAATACTGAATCTATGTGTCCCAGTCCCTCGATACCGCGCTGACTCGTGCTGGCCCTATGGAAAGATATTAGAATCTATCTAACCATTAATTAAAACATTTCCTGAGGTTCTTTCCCTGTTTCTTTTTCTATAATCGGTTTTTTATAAGGATCAATAATAAACGAATTGGGTAGTTTAAGAGGAATGGGATCTTTAAATAAATCTCCCACAGTTAAAAATTGAATTCTTGGAATTTTCCGTCCCATAAATTCAAAATATCCTTCATTAGTTGCTTCGTTAATCATTCCTTGAGTTGGATTTTTAAAAGTTATAAGAATAGCAAAATCTGCTTCTTGACTTTTTAATGTTCCCTTTAGATCTCTTACCATTGAAGGGTTTACATTTTCTGTACCTTTAACTTGAATTATTGCTTTTCCTACTTCACTTTTTTTTGATTTATCAACAAAATTTATTATTCCATCAACCCCTCTATCTCCTGATTTTGTCTCCGATGGAATAGCTATTCCTAATTTTAAAATACACCACATTTGAAATTGAAATGGATTTTGTTCAACAAGCTTTTTGGCTGAAAAAACATCTTTTGGCTCCCCATTAATTTCAAAATCTGTTATTTTCCCCTTTTCTGCACTTTTCTTTAAGCGCTTAGAAATAACACCAATAGCAAGATAAGTTATATCAATTCCTATCCATTTTCTTCCTAATCTCTCTGCAACTGCCACTGTTGTTCCACATCCACAAAATGGATCTAAAACTAAATCTCCTTCTTTTGAACTTGCCCTAATAATTCTTTCAAGAAGTGCCTCAGGTTTTTGGGTTGGATAACCAACTCGTTCTTTGCTCATAGGATTTATAAAGGGAATAGCCCAATAATCTTCAGGAACCTTTCCCTTAGGATTCGGCTTCCATAAATGAGTCTTTCCATCTATATTTTTTTTCATAACAGCACCTTTTTGTAATGCCGTCCATGTTCCACCACCTTCAGTATAAGGAACTCTAATTTCATCTGCATTAAAAATGTATTCTGCAGATTTGGTGTAAAAAAAGATAACATCGTGTTTTCTTCCATAAGCTTTTTTTGTTCCTCCACCTCCACTATAACACCAAATAATTTCATTTTGGAAATTTTCTGGTCCAAATACAGCATCCATGAGAAGTTTCAAATAATGGCTTGCAGTAGGATCACAGTGTAAATAAATGCTTCCTGTATCTTTTAATACTCTTTTCATTTCCAATAATCTTGGTGCCATCATTGAAAGATATGCCATCATTGAAGTCTGATCAAGATAACTTCTCATTGATTTCATTAGATCTATTAGTTTTTGATTCGGTTTTTCTTTAGTAATTGTTCCGTTTATTAGCCCCTCATAACTTTTTTCTGCTTCAGCCCCCCATGTCCAAGTATCTTCAAAGGCTTGAATTTGTGCAGTAGCACCTTTATATTCACCTTGTCCTGGTTGAAAGATTTGATTGTAACCCTTACCACTTTGAAAGGGCGGATCTAAATAGATAAGATCAACAAAATTGTCAGGAATTTTATCTCTTAGGATATCTAGATTATCCCCAAAATATAATTTGTTTACCCACTTACTGTTTCTCTGAACCATAATAGTAGTAAATAAAACCTCTGTAACTGATATAATTATACCACAAGTTCAAACATTATTTAACCATAATTAAAAAACCTCAATATATGAGGTTTTAAATATTGGGTCAAGAGCAAATTGTGGATAACTTATTTCGAGCAAAACCCCGCCTGCCGGACGGGCAGGGAGAAAAAAGGTTCTGCCGAACGGAGCGAGGCAGGTTTTTATTTGGAGTCTGCGTCTTCTTTTATCTTTTCTTTTTGCTCTTCGGGTTTTTCTTCGGATTTTTCTTCCTTATTTTCTTCTTTCTCTTCTTGCTTCTTTTCTTTTTTTTCTTTTCCTTCAGATTTTTTTTCTAATTTTTCTGTCTCTTCAGGTTTTGGTTCTTTTTTAGGTTCTTCTTTTATTTCAGGTATTGCAATAGTCGGTTCTACAGGAACTTCGCCTACCTGCGCAGACAGGCTTGGCTGCACTTTTTCTACCTTTGGTGCTTCGGCTTTAATTTGAGTTTCTCCTTCTTTAGCTTTTTTCTTATGAATAACAACAGGCCGTTTTTTACCTTTAATTATTTTTGCCTTTATTAAAAGATTAAAACAAGAATCAGAAGCTTGGGCTCCGTTTTTGAGCCAATAATCAATTCTGTCTTTTTTTAATTCAAATTTATCTTGGCGTGGATCCCACCAACCTAAAACTTCTTTCACTTTTCCTGATTTAGAAGAAAAGCGCGAATCAACCGCGACTATTCGAAAAGTAGTATCATGAGTTTTACCAACTCTTTGAAAACGTAAAGTTAACATAATCTAAGATAATAACAAAAATCTTTGAAAATATCAACCCCGTTAGAAGTTTAAGTAGAGTTCTCGATATTCGATAACCAGAGCCGAGAGGCGGCTTCGCCTTATGGTCTATCTATTATGTAAAACTAAAGCTGAACTTCTAACGGGGTCAAATATCCAAATTCTTTACTTTTTGGGCGTAAGCTTTAATAAATTTCTTCCTAGGCAATACTTCCTCACCCATCAAAATATCAAATAATCTATCAGCTTCTTCAGTATCTTCAATAGTTATTTTTTTCATCATTCTTGTTAACGGATTCATCGTTGTTTCCCACAGTTGATCAGAATTCATTTCACCCAAACCTTTATAGCGCTGGATATTAATGCCTTTAAGGTTTTCTCCTTCTCCTGGTTTTTGTTCAGTTTCAGTTTTCACCTCAAAAACTGCTTCTTCTTCGCCTTCTGCCACTAATTTTAATTTTCTGACTTTAGAAGAATTGGCTGCTATTTTAACTTCCTTTTTACCAATCAAATTACTTAAGATTTTTTCTTTTTCGTTTTCAAGATAAGCATAGAAGATCTCTTTACCTTTTTGAATCCTATATAAAGGCGGTTGGGCAATGTACAAATAGCCTCCTTCAATAATCGGCTTGAAATAACGGAAGAATAAAGTTAAAAGCAAAGTCCTGATATGAGCACCGTCTGTATCAGCATCAGCCATAATAATAATCTTGTGATAACGCAATTTATCAAGGTTAAAATCTTCACTGATGGATGTACCCAAAGCAATAATTAAATTTTTGATTTCTTCGGAACTCATCATTCTGTCTAATCTTGCTTTTTCCACGTTTAAAATTTTGCCCCGCAAAGGCAAAATCGCCTGGGTGTTTCTATCCCGAGCTGATTTGCCGCTGCCGCCTGCGCTCTCTCCCTCAACAAGAAATAATTCAGAATTCTCCGGATTCCTTGAAATGCAATCCGCTAATTTGCCTGGCAAAGAAGAACCTTCAAGAACTCCTTTCCTTAAAATATTTTCCCGAGCTTTTTTAGCTGCTTGGCGAGCTCTGGCTGAAAGCAGACATCTTTCAATAATTCTTTTAGCATCGTCTTTATGAATTTCCAGCCATTCTTTGAGGCTGTCTCCCAAAACTTGCTCTACTGCTGTTCTGGCTTCAGGATTGCCTAATTTAGCTTTGGTCTGACCTTCAAACTGCGGTTCTTTTAACTTAATGCTTAAAACAGCCACTAAACCGTCTCTCACATCATCACCAATCAAACCATTATCATTGTTTTTCATTAATTCATTGGTCCTGATATAGTCATTTAAAACTCGAGTTAAAGCCGAACGGAAACCAGTTAAATGCATTCCCCCTTCAGGGGTATGAATATTATTGGCAAAAGCTAATTCTGTACTTTCATTGTCATCAATGTACAAAAGAGATACCTCAACAATAATATTATCTTTTTCCCGATTAACATAAAAAATATCAGTCAAGGGTTTAAAATTCCGAGCTAAATAACGAGCAAAAGTAATAATCCCGCTTTCAAAATGAAAAACGTAGGAAGGTATAGTTGCTTCCTCTCTATAATCTTTAACAGTAATGGTCACCCCAGGCGTTAGATAGGCTTGTTGACGCAAATGATCGAGAATTTTTTTAATATCAAATTTAATTTCGTTAAAAACTTCCGGGTCTGGTTCAAAAGTGATTTTAGTGCCGGTATGGGGACTTTTTCCATCTTTTTTAACTTTAGTCGTTGGTTTGCCTCGAGAATATTCTTGAGTATAAATAGTGTTATTGCGATAAACTTCTGCCTTAAGATATTTTGACAGGGCATTGACTACAGAAACACCAACTCCATGAAGACCACCAGCCACTTTGTAAGATTTGCCTCCGAACTTACCGCCAGCATGCAAAGTACAGAGGACAGTTTCTAAAGCAGATTTTTTTGTTTTTTGATGAATATCAACCGGAATACCCCGACCATCATCAGTGACAGCAATTTTATTTTCAGCCAAAATTTCAACCAGAATATTTTTGGCAAAATCAGCCATCGCTTCATCAATAGAATTATCAACTACTTCCCAAACCAAGTGATGCAAACCATCAACACCAGTAGAGCCAATATACATTCCTGGCCTGCGTCTCACTGGTTCTAAACCTTCTAAGACATAGATATCTTTGGCAGTGTAGGAATTTTCGCCATCAATGGTATTTGAGGTAATTTTTACTTGTGTCTTCTTTGTTTTTTTAGCCATATATAATTAACGGATTGTGGCGCCTAATTGTTGTAAGACTTTATAAATTTTTTTCATTTCTTTATCAATTTCTTCGGCCTTTAAAGTTTTTTCTGAAGAACGAAAAATTAAATGGAAAGACAAACTTTGTTTTCCAGAAGGCAAATTTTCTCCTTCGTAAATATCAAATAAATCTGCATCTTCTAAATATAAAGTAGATTCTTGAATAGTTTTTAAGATTTTATCAATTAAAATATCTTTTTTAATAATGAAGGAAACGTCACGAATCGCTGCTGGATACTGAGGCAAGGGTTCGTACTCCCTTTCTGCCTGTTCCAAATCCATTAGAGTTAAAAGTTTTATTTCCCAGAAGGCTACTTCACCTTCCACGTCATATTTCTTTAAAAAATTCTTTTGAGGCATAGCCAGGACTCCGAGAAGTTGATTTTTGACATAAAACGCCATACCCTTTTCTAAGATTGAAGAGTACTCAGTCTTTTCAATTGGTTTAATTGAGTAATTATCCTTATCAATTCCTAAATCAGTGAGTAACCCTTCAATAATGCCTTTAGCTTCATAAAAAAGAGGATGTTTTAATATTTTTTCTTTACGCGCAAGAATCCCACCAAAAACAGTCTCTTCTTTTTCTTTAATATCCCAATCATAGATTTTCCCTATTTCAAAAAATTTTAATTTATCTACAAACCGAAAATTCGCCTTAATGTTCTTTAAGAAATTCAAAAGAAGGGTTGGCTGAAGATAACAGAATAAGTCACTAATGGGATTATCTAAGGCAATTAATTTGCCTTGCCAATCCTTGTCTAAAATTTCTATATCTTTTTTAGAAATCAAGGAGTAATTATAGACTTCTTCTAAATGATAAATTTTTAACCAATCTTTAATCTTTTCCTTGAATTCCCAAAAATCGTTTTTGGCTGGAAGGATAACTTTTTCCTTAGGAGATAAGCTAGGAATCTGATTAAAGCCTTGTAACCGAGCTATTTCACCTATCACATCTTCGGCATTTTCTATATCATTTCTGTATAAAGGAGGATTAACTAAAAGATAAGTTTTTCTTTCTACTAAACTAAAACCTAAAAGTTTTAATTTTTTTATAATTTCTCCCCTTGAAATAGACCAACCAAGCATCTTTTCCCAGGTTTTAAAATTAATGGGAATAACAATTTTGCGAGAAGAGTAATTAATGGCATCTATTTTGCCTTTTAAAATTTCCCCACCAGCTACTTGCTGAATGATCTGGGCTAAAATGTCAACAGCATAGGTTGCTAAATCAGGATCCAGATGATGTTCAAATCTCCAGGAGGCATCAGTTTTTAATCCTAATTCTTTAGAAGTCAAATGAATATTAGCCCCATCAAAATTAGCACTTTCAATAATAATGGATTGCGTATCTTTATCAACTTCAGTTGCCAATCCACCTTTAATGCCAGCAAGAGCTAAGGGTTTTTCTCTATCACAAATTAATAAATTGCTTTCTTTTAGTTTGTATGATTGTCTTTCAAGGGTAATTATTTGCTCTCCTTTCTTAGCCTGACGAATAATAATTTCTTTTTTCTTTTGTTTATTAAAAGAAATTTTTTGAAAATCAAAAACATGAAGCGGTTGACCAGTTAAAAGCATCACATAATTAGCAGTATCAACGATGTTATTAATTGGTCTGAGACCGCAGTCTTCAAGCCTTTCTTTCAACCATTGAGGCGATGATTTAACTTTTACATGCCAAATATTTCGAGCTACATAACGCCTGCAATAAGGACTTTTGAGAGTAATCGTAATACATGATTTTGTTGTCCTTTTTTCTTCCTTAAATTTGGGCTGAGGATAATTGAATTTTTTGCCAAGAATCGCTGAAATTTCCCGGGCTAAACCAAGATGACCGGAAGCATCAGCCACCCGATTAGGCAATAAATCAACATCAAGAACAGCCCTTTTCCCGCGAAAAAAAACATTAGTTTCAGCCAAATACAAAGTTAAAAGCTCAGCCAGTTTTTCTGGTGATTCTTTGAATTTCACTAATTCTTTTAACCAAGAGTAAGAAAACTTCATATTTTAAGTTAGAATTGTTCAAGGAAACGAATATCTGAGCTAGAAAATAAACGAATATCATCGATACCGTATTTGATCATAGCAATTCTTTCCACCCCCAAACCAAAAGCAAAACCTTGCCAAAAATTATTTTCATAACCAACAGCTTTAAATAAATCCGGATGAACCATTCCTGCTCCCATTATCTCTAACCATTTATTTTCTTTTTTTGATTTTGCCTTGATATCAACCTCAATACCAGGAGTGACAAAAGGAAAATAACTGGGTCGAAAACGAAGTTCTATTTGATGTTTAAAGATGTCCTCGATAACTTCTCTAATGATAAATTTGAAATTGGCTAAACTAATATTTTCGCCTACCATTAAACCTTCAACCTGGTGAAATTGAAACTCGTGGTGAGCATCAGTGGCTTCGAAACGGAAGCATTTGCCAGGAACAATAATCCGAAAAGGCGGCTGATATTTTTCCATGTATCTAATCTGCATCGGACTAGTATGGGTTCGTAACAGCATTTTTGACTTTTGACTTCCCTCGACCTGAGATCGGGACGAAGGTTTAACTTTTGACTTAAGCCAAAAAGTATCCCACATATCCCTAGCCGGATGATTTTCAGGAATTCTTAAAGCATCAAAATTATAATATTCAGTTTCAATTTCCAAACCTTCGACAACTTCGAAACCTATCTTTTCAAAAGAATGGATAATTTCTCGCAAAATCAAGGTCAGAGGGTGAAGATGTCCTTTTTTAATTTTTTCCCCGGGTCTGGTCAAATCGAAAAATTCAAAATCAGGCTGATTTTTCTCTAAATCATCTTTCTTTTGCTGGTAGAGAGCAAGAAGAAATTGTCTGGTTTGATTAGCTTTGCTGCCTTGTTTTTTTCTTAATTGAAAAGGAAGGCTTTTAAAAGAGTCAAAAAATAAAGAAAGTTCGCTTTTCCGGCCTAAATATTTTACTCGCCAATTTTCTAAATCTTTTTGGCTAATAATTGGAGAGATTTCTTTTTCAGCCTCAGTTTTGATTTGATTAAGTTCCATTTTATAATAGTTCTTATATCGTCCTCATATTTAAATTTTACTCTAAAATTATACTTTTTTCAAGACAGAAAAGGAAACTCATTTGCAAAAAACAGCAAAAAATTATAGAATAATATAGGTAATAATTGATTTCTCACTATGTCAGGGCATTCTAAATGGGCAAAAATAAAATATCAAAAAGCTGTCAAAGATCCAAAGAAAGGAAAAGCTTTTTCAAAATTGACTAATTTAATTACTGTAGCTGCTAGAGAAGGTGGTGATATGGAAACCAACCCTAAATTGCGTCTAGCTGTAGAAAAAGCCAAAGTTTTAGGCATGCCAAAAGATAATATCGATCGTGCTATTCAAAGAGGTACTGGCGATGAAGATGAAGGAAAACTTTTGGAAGAATTAATTTGCGAAGCTTATGGCCCAGCTGGAATTGCTATTTTAATCCAGGTGATCACTGATAATAAAAACCGCACTTTGGCGGAATTACGGCATTTGCTTTCTAGTTATGATGCCAAAATGGCTAATAGCGGCAGTGTCCGTTATATGTTTCAAGAAACCGGCAAAATTACTGTGTCTAAAACCAGCTGGAATGACAGTCTATCTTTAAAAACAATTGAAAAAGGAGCTGAAGAAATTAAAGAAAAAGATGAAATGGTAGAAATTTATACTTCTGTTTCTAATCTTAATAATTTAAAAAAAGTCATCGAGGATAATTTACCAGGTATTCAAATAGAGGCGGAAACTGATTTTGTTGCTCAACAGCCTATACAAATTAATGACGAGGGACTAAAAAATAAATTAGAGACACTTTTTAACGCTTTGGATGAAAATAGCGATGTAGAAGAAATTTATTCTAACGCTGAATACGAAGTATGATAATTTTAGGTATCGATCCTGGAACAACACGTATTGGCTGGGCTATTCTTAAAACCGGTAGAAAAAAAATTTCTCCTACAGCTTATGGTTGTTGGGAAATTAAAGAAATAGAGCAAGAAAAGAGATTACTCAAGATTTCCCAAAATATCAATAAGGCTATTAAAACCTATAAACCTGATTTTTTAGCTATCGAAAAAATTTTCTTTTTCAAAAATGCCAAAACAGTAATGAGCATTAGCGAAGCCATAGGAGTTATCCTCTTGATGGCCCAAAAAAATAAACTTAAATATATTCGTCTAACACCTTTGGAAATTAAACAAAATCTAGTCGGCTACGGCCGAGCCGATAAAAAAGATGTTCAAAAAGTAATCCAATTTGTTTTTTCTTTAAAGGAAATCCCAAAACCAGATGATACGGCTGATGCCTTAGCTGTAGCTTTGGCTGGCATCAATAAAATCTCTAAACTCAAAAAAAACGATGATGCCTTTCAATAAAACATTTAAAGCTTTTGTCTTTTTATTTTTTATTTTCCTCATTGGTGGGGGACTATCTGTTTTTGTTCTCTTCCGTGATTTGCCTGATCCAAAAAATTTTCAAGAAAGAAAAGTTGTAGAGTCAACAAAAATCTACGATCGCACTGGTAAAATTTTACTTTACGAAATTCATGGAGAGCAAAAACGCACGTTGATTAATTTAAACCAAATCTCACCTTATATTATCAAAACCACTATAGCGGCTGAAGATCGCCACTTTTATCAACATCATGGCTTTGTTCTCTCCTCAATCGTTAGATCTTTGATTCATAATTTATTCTATCCTAAAGATCTGCAGGGAGCTTCTACCATTACCCAGCAATTAGCCAGGAATACTTTTCTCACTACTCAAAAAACTATTATTAGAAAAATTAAAGAAGCAATTTTAACTATTCAAATTGAGCGTCATTATACAAAAAACCAAATTTTAGAAATGTATTTTAACCAAATTAATTTGGGTTATAATAATTATGGCCTTGAAGCCGCCAGCGGATTTTATTTTAATAAAACAGCTAAAGACTTGGATTTAGCTGAAGCAGCCTATCTGACTAGTATAATTCAAAGGCCTAATTATTTTTCCCCGTACGGGTCTCACCTTGAACAACTCGAGCAAAGAAAAAATTGGGTTCTTTCCAGAACGGAGATTTTAAACTATTTCCCGAAAGAAGAGATAGAAAAAGCTAAACAAGAAAAAGTAACTTTTGCTACTCAAAGTTTTGGCTTTAAAGCTCCTCATTTTGTTATGTATGTACGAGGCCTTTTGTATGATCAATTTTCAGAAGAAGATTTGGAACAAGGAGGTTATACCATTATCACCACCCTGGATATGAATCTGCAAAATATTGCCGAGGAAACGGTAACAAAATATGGAAATTATAATGAAAAAAATATTGGGGCCAAGAATTTGGCACTTTTAGCTGAAGATCCACAAACAGGACAAATCTTAGCTATGGTTGGCTCGCGTGATTACTGGAATATGGAAGCTGAAGGTAATGTAAATGCCACTTTAAGCATCCGTCAACCAGGTTCTTCTTTTAAACCCATTGTTTATGCCACAGCTTTTAAAAAAGGATTTCTCCCGGAAAGTGTTATTTTTGACACGGCCTTAAATGGCGTGACAGCTAATTTTTCCACTAACCCTAATAATCCCTATCCAGTAACTAATTATGACAGTATAACCAGGGGTCCGGTAACTTTTAGACAAGCCTTGGCTCAATCATTAAATATTCCATCAGTTAAAGTCCTCTATCTAACAGGAATCCAAAATGTCATTCAGACAGCCAAAGATTTTGGCATTAGCACTTTAATTGAACCTCCTGAACATTATGGCTTAAGCTTAGTTTTAGGAGGAGGAGGAATAAAATTAATTGAAATGGTTCATGCTTTTACAGTTTTTAGCCAAGAGGGAATTTTCCATCCTCAAACAGTAATTTTAAAAATAGAAAATAGTCAAGGTAATGTTCTCCAGGATTTTTCTCTTCAAAGCAAGCAAGTTATAGACTCACAAATTGCTCGTCTAATAAATAGTATTCTCTCAGACAATATTAGCAGAGCGCCAACTTTTGGTTGGAATAATAAACTTGATTTCCCTAATTTTGATGTCGCTGCTAAAACTGGCACTGATTCCCAATACCGCGATGCCTGGACTCTGGGTTATACCACTAATTTAGCTGCTGGGGTTTGGGCAGGAAATAATGATCGGACTCCTGTAGCCCCAAGCGGAGCGCCAGGTGCCATGGTAGCTGCACCTTGCTGGCATGAATTTATGGAAAAAGCATTTGAATTTTATTCTCCGGGACAATTTACCAAACCTCTGCCTTATAATGTTTCCCAAATTTCCAAATCCATGGTCAATGGTCAATATCTCATTAATAGAGAATATAAAAATATCAATACTGGTGAAATAAAAACTGTCAAAGAACTCCATAATATTCTGTATTATATTGATAAAAATAATATCTTAGGTCCGACTCCAACTAATCCCAATAATGATCCTCAGTTCTGGAATTGGGAAACACCAGTTTTATTGTGGGCTCAACAAAATATTCCTAATTTTAACCAAGAATACAATATTAATCCTGGTCCTGACTATATCCCCATAGACCCTACAGGAGATCAAATAATTACTTTTCCTGATGCTCCTAATATCACGCTTCTTAATCCTCAAAATGGCGATTTTCTTAACAATAACCTCCGCTTTGATGTTTTTATTAATAGTTCAGTGGAAATTAAAAAGGCGGTCATTTATTTGAACCAAGAACTTTTAGGTGACTTAGAAAAAGGTAGTAATAATTACTATTATTATTCTCTCCCTCCAGAGAAGATTAGAGATCAAAATGAAATAAAAATTGAGGTCACTGATATCTCAGACCAAATAAATTTCCTCACAGCAATCGTTTTTAAATAAGTTTGTAAAAAATTCTTTTAATTTTCACTCGCGGATTTCTTTCTTTGAGATGTAATCTTAACTCTCTTTTTTTGCTCTTTCAAATACTCATTGGCTACTTCTAAGATTCCATTTTCATTAAAAAATTTTTCTAACTTCCTTTTTTTAAACCAATCACTTAGGGCAAACTTTAAAGAAGTAAAAGCCATAAATCCCAAGATTTAAATTTTGATTGGCATTAAAACATAAACAAAACTATTATCCTTGTCATCTTTAAACAAACCGGGATTATTTTCTTTATTTAAACCAATGATTACTTCCTCCCCTCTAATCGAATTCAGGGCATCTAAAATGAATCTATAGTTGAAACTAATCTCTAAGGTTGTACCTTTAATTGTTTTAATAGGAATAGTATTTTGGCTTTTTCCTAAAGAAGGATCTTGGGCTTCGATGGTAATTTTCTTCTGAGTAGGGTTGATAGTCAATTTGATATCATTAATTTTACCGCAAAATAAACCCGCCACTCTTACAGCGTCAGCCAAGTCTTTTTTATTAGCCGTGATTTTATTCTCAAATTCTTTAGGTATAATCGAACTATACTCAGGAAAGCGGCCATTAATTAAACGAGAGACAAGCCTTATTTCTCCGCTATTCTTAAAAGAAAATTGAACCTGATTAACTTCTGGATAAATTTTAGTAAAATTAATATCTTCTGGCTCTTCCTGGCTAATCCGATAAACCTCCTGCATGGTTTTCAAAGGAATAATTATTTCTAAATTATCCTTGATGTTCGTTTTGAAATTATTATCACTAATAGTTTTTTCAGCCAATCGAAAACTATCTGTTCCCACTAATGTTAAAGTATTCTTTTCAAGTTTAAAATATACCCCGCATAGTTCTGGTTTAGTAGAAATATAACCGATACTTGGTAAAACTTGGCTAACTGCGTCGCGAAAAATATTTTTATCAACTTCGATGTATTTTTCCGTTTTCACTTCAGGAATAATAGGAAAATCTTCCGGATTTATGCCTTGAAAAAGAGCTTCATAATTTTCACTTTTAACCTTTAAGGATTGCTTTTCTACCTCAAGAGTGATTTTTTCTTCTGTTAGGCTATTTAAAAAACTAGAAAAAGTTTTAGCAGGAATTACTACTTGACCTTCTTTTTCCACTTTACCACTAACTGTTAATTCAATTCCTAATTCTAAATCGGTGGCTAAAATATGAAGTTCGTTTTTATTAGTGGTAAGATAAATATTGTTCAAAACAGGAAGAGTTAAATTTTTTCCAGTTATTCTTTCAGCTAAATTTACAGCTCTTCTTAAATTTTCTACTAAAGAAATAAATTTCATATTTTTTTATTTTTAAATGTTTTTTAAATATTTATTTTTAATTTTTAATCTCTTTATTATTATATATATATTAATAAAATAATTATTATAATAAGGAAGAGGGAAATTGGGGATAAGGAATAATAAGGATTTATTTAAATGTAATTTTCTAAAAATTTTTCTGGAAAAGAGGTGGATAAATAATTGATATAGATATTATAATTAGGGGATAAAATTTAACTTTAATTTTTTTACTTTTTCTCTAATATCTTGTCAAGATGGTTTATCCTACAATTGTTAACATTTTATCAACATCTTAATCTCATTGATTATATAACATTTCTTTGAGTAAAGTAACCTCTTGAGAAAAAACAGGATTTTTATTGATTTCTTTTCCTATTTTTTTACAGGCGTGAATAACAGTAGTGTGGTCGCGATGGCCAATCTTTTCAGCAATATTAGTATAGGAGTATTTTAATTCTTCACGCAGAATATACATAGCAACTTGTCGGGGTTTAACTAATTCTTTTTTCCGAGAATGGCCGAAAAGTTCATCTTCACTTAAGTCATAAAAAGAAGTTATTTTTTTTATCACCTCTTTTAAGGGAATATATTGGTGCATGTTATTAACGATCGAAGCAAGGACTTTTTTACTTTCCTCTAAAGATAAAGGATGATTTTTTAAATGGCTGTGGGCGATAATTCTATTGAGAGCACCTTCTATCTCCCGAATATTTTTAGGTATAATCTCAGCGATGTAACGTAGGACTTTTTCGTCAATAGTAATGCCAATGTTTTGGCTTTTGGCTTGTAAAATAGCTAACCTTGTCTCAAAGTCAGGATAACCAATATCTGCAATCATTCCCCCTTCGAAACGGGAACGCAATCTTTCTTCTATCGAAGGAATAGCTTTAGGCGGGCGATCCGAAGCAAAAACTATCTGCTTATTTTTCTCGTATAGGTTATTAAAAGTATGAAATAATTCTTCTTGGGTTTTATCCTTACCAGCAACAAACTGGACGTCATCAATTAAGAGCAGATCTACATTCCTAAAACTTGTTTTAAAGGCATCCATAGTTTGCTTGCCAATGGCTTTGACTAATTCATCAGTAAATTTCTCAGAAGAGGCATATTTAATTTTTAATTTCTTATTTTCTTTTTTCACTTTATTACCAATAGCTTGGAGCAGATGGGTTTTTCCCAATCCAACTCCTCCATAAACAAAAAGAGGATTATACTTAGAGCCTAAATTTTCTGTGACTGCTTTAGCAGCTGCATGGGCTAATTCATTATTTGAACCAACAATAAAACTTTCAAAAGTATAACGGGGATTTAAATTAGTTTCAGGATCAATAGCAAATTCTTGAAAATTCAACTGCTCATCTAAGATTAGTTTTTCTTCGTGTTGCCGTGAACTGCGGACTTTTTTTATTTTTTCCAAAGAAAAATTGTTTTGAGAAACAATATAGTCAACTTTAAGGATTTCTGGATTTAGATGATTTAAAGCTTGAAGAATAGTTTTGTGGTATTTGTTTTCCAGCCATTCTTTGGCAAAATTGGAAGGCACACCAATATAAATAATTTTACCTTTTTGTTCGGAAATAAAAGTGTCTTTAAACCAAGTAAGAAAATTAGCTTTGGAGATATTTAATTGGATTTCGCCCAAAGCCGCTTTCCAAAGTTCTTTTGAATCCATAAATAAATAACTAATTCTTTTTCTTTAAAATTATAGCACTTTTTATAAAACCTTACATAAAACAAAGACAAATTTTGCCACTAATTGTCTTCCTTTTGGGGATAAGCTGTTGATAATTTGTGATATTGATTAAATCTATCAACATTAAGTTTGGATTTTTTTTTAGAATATGGTATGATATTAAATAGATTCCAAGAAATTTAAAAATTTAAAATTAGAAATTAAAAAATTTATTAATATGAGCGTTACGTATCAACCAAAAAAGAAAAAAAGAGCGAGGACTCACGGCTTTTTGAAGAGAAGTTCTTCTGCTTCAGGAAAGAGGATTCTCAAGGCTCGTCGTCGTAAAGGTCGAAAAAGGATTAGCGTGTAACCCTTTGACTTAGCGCAAGGTAAAAAATATTATGCTCAAGAAAAAATATCGTTTAACTTCATCATCTCTTTTCCAAAAAATCTTTGAGCAGGGAGAATTTAAAGAAAATAAATTCTTTATTGTTGTTTATATGAAGAATAATTTAATTTATCCCAGGTTTGGCATTGTGACGAGCGCAAAAACTTTTCCTCTGGCTGTTGATAGAAATTCTTTAAAAAGAAAAATCCGAGCTATTTTGAATAATTGCGTGTCTTTATTTAAAGAAGGTTTTGACATTGTTATTTTGACTAAAAAAGTAGTGCTGGACAAGTCTTCGCAAGAAATAGAAGAAGCTTTGAATGAATTGTTAGTGAGTTTATCTTAATTAATGACTTATCTTTTAATTTATCAACCTTTATATAACATTTTAGCCCTTCTTTCCTTTTTGTTCAGGGGTAATGTAGGATGGGCAATTTTTATTTTAGCTGTTCTGCTTCGCTTGGTCCTTTTGCCGCTCAATCGGAAAACCATGTTGGAGCAAAATAAGTTAATGAGAATTCAGCCCAGAATGAAAGAAATTCAGATGAAATACAAGCAAGAGCCAAGCCAGGCTAATAAGGAGATTATAGAGTTATATAAGCAAGAAAAGGTGAATCCTTTTGGTTCATTTGGCGGTATGATTATTCAAATTGCCCTTTTTATTTTTTTATTTATCTTTTTTAACCAGGCCATCAAATCCCCTGATTGGACTCCCCATCTCTACTCTTTTATTAAAATTACCCCAATATTAAATTATACGTTTCTGGGATTCATCAATTTGCGAGTAGCTAATTTTCTTTTAGTTATTCTTTCGGCCCTGATGAATTTTGTTTTAACTTTCCTGCAGCCAACAGCCGCTAATCAAAATAAAATGATGTTTCTCTTTTTGCCTTTTATCGTTTTGTTTTATTGGAAAATCTTTCCAGCGGCCATTATTATTTACTGGATAGCGATGAGTTTAGTGGGTATTATTGAAGCGATTATTACCAGAAAAGTTTTAAAAACTCAGTCTCAAAAACAAATCTAGATTATGGAAATGATGGAGATTAAGAATTATTTAGAAGATTTATTACAAACTATTGGTTTTAATGATTTTGAAATTGAAATTCAGGAAAACCCTGAAGAAAGATTTGTCAGATTTATGGTCAAGATGGATTCTCAAGATGATTCTAGTGGAATTTTAATTGGTAAAGGAGGCGAAAATTTTTGGGCTTTTGAATTAATTTTAAGAAAGATTCTTCAGAAAAAGAAGGAAGATTCTTCTTGGCGGGTTTCTCTTGATGTGAATAATTATCGGACCATTTACGAAGAAAAATTAAGAGAATTCGCCAGAAAAGCAGCTTATCAAGTGGCCTTAACAAAAAAAATAATGGAACTACCGCCTATGAAAGCGCGGGACAGAAGGATTATCCATTTAGAGATTACTTTAAGAAGCGATGTTAGTACAGAAAGTGTCGGAGAAATGAAAGAGAGACATATTATAATAAAACCACAAGAAAAGTAATTTATGAACTAGCGCAGAACCAACACTTTGAGTCTTTGGATAAGCAATTAAGTGTGCCCTGTTCAACATGGAGACCAGAACCATACTGGGGACATGCATATTCATTTAGGACATCAAATCCGGCTTGATTAGCAGCATTAATAAAAGTATCTGTTATTTCTGATCCTGGATTACCTCCATAGCCCACATCAACACAAGTTCCAAGAGTATGACAATCTGATATATGTGTAGAGCCTTGGTCTTCAAGAGTTGTTTTGCAATATGTACCACCAATAATTTCTATACAAGCTTCTGTTACAACCCAATCACCAAGGCCTTCTTGTTGTGCTAAGATTGCTAATTGGCCAGCAGTTGCTTTATTAATATAAACGATATCATTATATGGAGGGCTTAGTAGTTCGCTAGACAAAGGAATATCTTTATATTCATCTGAATTTGACCCAATTAAAACAAAATCTCCAATTTGTTGAGGTTGTATCTCCTCCTCCTCCTCTGCCGGTGTTTCTGGTGTAGAAGCAGGTTCACTTGGTTCCTTTAAAATATCAGGATTGATGGTGTAGAGAATAATGTAAAAGGCAAATAATAAAATAATTCCCACAATGGCGCCTATGATTTTTTCCTGGGCGTCTTTTTGTTTATTAGTATCTCCGCCGCTGGTGGTATATTCAAAACCAGCAAAGACAATCATCGCAAAAGCAAATACTCCGGCAAATTTAAAAGCCCAGCCAATAATGATTTTTATTAAGGAGGAGATGCCTTCGGCAGTAGAAAAAGTAAGTACTTCATATTTTGGAGGATTTGTTTGTGCAAAAACTGACACTGGATGGAAATACAGTGCAGGGAGGAATAAAAGCATTAACAAAACAGCACTAATTACTCTCATGTTTTTATTTGAATTTAGTGCTCTGGCCGGGTTTTATAAATCCGGGAATTCCTACTTCCCATTGATAATATTCTAAAGTAGGAACTGGAATTATTTGGGTACTTTCACCGGTTTTAAGTTTTTCCTCATAAAAGCCTAACTCAGTTAAGAAATCTTTTAAGAGCGGGGGACAGGCAAAAGTGATAGCGGTAGAAATCGCCGCACCTGCTCCCCACGGTAAACCCGTTACCGCGTTTGCAAGTTGTTGGCATATCCAATCGATGTCTAATCCACTAAGAATTAAATCTAAAAATTTATTTTCAACAAGTCCTACAGTATTTTCAAGGTTTTCTACCATAGTTGTTATAGTACCTTTCAGGGCATCTGAAATAGGTTTGTTTTGACTTATTAGACTTATAAGAGTTTCTTTATCGTCGCTTGAAATATCAGCATCATTTGTTATTGCGCTTATCATAGATTCTTTCAAGTATTTTGGAATAGGTTTGTTTTGATTTATTAGATCTATAAGGGATTGTTTTGCTTCGTCTATTAGCCCGGTTGCATTAGCTAAATCTTCTAAAGTATTAATTCCTTCTTGAGCTGCAATTTCTGCTGCTGATTGCTCGGTTGAACCAGTTATATAGACCTCCACAGTCTCTCCTGTTATTGATCCCGATCCGCATCCAGAGGGAGTGCTAGAAATTGTAGGTTTAGAACTAGAGCACTGAAGATTACAGAGTGGGCAATGATATGGACCATAATCATCCCTTCCGCATTCGCCCTCAGAATTACAAGAATAACACCATTGTATATCTGGGTCGCAGGAATAATTACCAAGGGTATTTATAGCCTGGGTTTGTACTGGAGCTAAGAGTAAATTCCAGAATGCTAGATTAAGAATTAAGACAGATAAAAGAACGCGGCTTAGTTTGTTGTACATTCTTTTTAAAAACATATTATTTATTTTAAAATTATTAAATTTTTGTTTCTAAAGATTTTAAAGAAGTAAGTTTGCTTGCTTTTTCCGCTGTTTTTTTGAGAGGAGCTGGTAATTTTTGAAATATATAACAAAGTATAACAGTTAAGGTGGCAATAGGCAAAATACTGGCAATTGGTATCAGGTCTAATCCTTGGCCGATAAAAAGCCATTCGGCTCTGATGCCGCTAATAAAAGTAATGGCAAAAATAAAAAGAGTAAAAGGCAAGCTAATAACCCAGACAAAAAGATTAATTCCCGGGATAAGCCCTAACAAAATTTCTATAGCGTCTTTTATGATAGACGTTATTAATAAGAAGAGGAATATAGTCAGCGACATTTTATTTTCCCCAGAATCTTCTTCTTTTTGTTCTTCTTTTTCCTTTTCCATAATAATTATTCTTTTATAAATTCTTTTTTTGCTTCTTTGATGGCTATAAGTTGGGCTGGGTTAGAAGTAATAATTTGATCTTCAGCATAAGAAGCCACGATTTGAACAGCCACATGCCTATCCTCAGCAAAAAACAGGCCAGTGCCGATCGAAGCTTGTAAAAGAATGGACTTTTCCTGCTCTGTTAAATTAAAAGCCTTACCAATCATTTCAATATTAGCTGGTGATTGTTTCAAAAGTAAAGCTAAGGCTGAGTTAGTAATAATAGGTTTGCCATAAGGGGACATTAAAGCATCTCCAATATCCTGGGTAATAAAAGTCACTCCTAAATAATATTTTCTCGCTCTTTTTATGAGGCTGAACAGGAAAGAAGCGCTTTCCTCGTGTTTTAATAACCACCAGCCTTCATCAATAACCATCATTCTTTTTCTTAAATCTTTTTTTATCATGGTCCAGATATAATTTAAAACTACATACAAAGCTATAGGCCTTAGCTCTTCTTCTAAATCGCGAATGCCAAACACTATTAGTCTATTATTAATATCAATATTAGAAAGCTGATTGAGAAAACCAGCATAAGTACCCTGGGTGTATTTATAGAGTTTAGCTCCTAAACTTTCTCCGCCTTCGATGCTTTTAAGTATGCTTTCCAAATCTTCCATTAAAGGAGGAGTTTTTCCCTCAGCTATGGTTTCCGGGAAAATATCTCTTGAAGCATAAGTCTGAGTAAGAGCTCTATCTAAAATAATTTCTTCTTGGGGGGATAAACCACCAACCATTAATTTGATTAAGCCAATCAGATTAAGAATATGACTTCTAAAAACTTCCTCTGGGGTTTCTTCAGTTGTAACAGTTGGTAAATCAAAAGGATTAATATGGTCATTAGATCCAACAGCGATTCTAAAATGACTGCCACTTAGGGAATCAGCTAAATAGGTATATTCATTTTCCGGATCAACAATTAAAATATTTGTACCCAAAAGAAGAGAACGTAAGATTTCCATTTTTATTGCATAGCTTTTGCCAGCGCCAGCTTGGGCAAAAACTACCATATTGGCATTAGCTAAAGAAAAGCGGTCAAAAATAATCAAACTATTATTATGCTGATTAAGACCATAGAGAATTCCGGTGTTTTCTGTTAAATCCAAAGAAGAAAAAGGAAAAAGTGTTGAAGCTGGCTGGGAATTTAAAGGAGTAGTGATGAGCAACCTATCTAAACCTAAGGGCAAAGAAGATTCAAAGCCTTCAAATTGCCGAAAAACTGCTGGTTTAGCATAAATCAATTGTTGTTCCAAAGTGTTTTCAATTTTACTTTGAATTTTATTCAGATCCTCTTTGCTATTGGCAAAAAAAGTAATATAAACAGCAGTATCAAATAATCTTTCATTGCCTTGCTGAATTAGATCTCTTAATTCTTCGATGTTTTTTAAAGCTGCTTCGATAAGCGGATTACGAACTAATCCCCTTTCAGCTTCAATTGAAATCTGGGCTTGCATTTCAGCAGATTTCTTGCGCAAATCTCTTAAAATAGTATTCACTTCTAAAGGATGGAAGAAGATGGAAATATCAAAGGATTCATCCAGATTGACTAAAGAAGAAAACCAGTTTGAAGAAAGATAACGAGGGTAAGTTAAAACAAAAAGAGTAGAACAAAATTTTTCTCCTAATTTTAAATTATTGGGCGAGATTTCTAAACCAGCTGGAGCGATTAAATCCTGGAGAGTCGTCAAAGCTTCTTTATGAGAAGAAGCTTTTGACTGATTTGTTTTGGAAAAATTAAAGAAAGGCATAATTATACATTAAATTTTTCAGGCAAACTTAAAGATTCTTTTTCAAAGGTTTCAGGATTGTAAAGATTAAAAAAGATTTCTATTAATTCTTTTGTTTCTAAGGGTCTGGCAGATAAGCCCAGGTGATAAAGGTTGGCAATTATATTATCTTGACGGATCATCAATTGCTGATAATATTGATTGAACTCTTCATTAGACAAGGGGTTTAAAACATTAAATGATTTCCTGCTTAAGTTTAGCATGCTTTTAAAAGAACCAGCTATTTGACCCAGAGCGGTTTTAGGTCTGATTATAACAGGATCATAAGGCACTACCAGATAAAACTTTTTTCTCATAATATTATTCTCAGTGACCAAACCTTTAATGAAGCTATAATAATCCTCTCCCTGGAGTTTTAAAAGTTCAGTCTGCTCTTGAGAAACTCTTTCTTCTAAGAAATCCAGATAAGGATCAATATTCAGATGACGAGAATGGATGACAATTTCTAAAGAGAATTCCAGATTATTTAAGAGATTGCGCCAAGAGGTTAAAATAGCATTTTGTTCATCCTCTGACTTTAAACTCAAATTAATACCAGAGACTTCTAAAACTGAGCGCAAAGCGCCATTCTTTAAAATAATCACCCCATTTTTAATTTGGCTAAGACTGATTAATGACTGACTGCTTAAAGCTTCTTTAGTTTTTTGAGCCATAAGATTACTGATCTAAAAACTGACTAAGATTTTCTAAGGTTTGTCTATCTAATTGTTTTTGGATTTGGGGTTTAATAGTAGTTTTTGTTTGTTGTTGAGTTGCCTCTTTTGGCTCTGTGATTATTTGTTCTTTTTTCCAGAAATAATACTTGGGCAGCCAAAAATGGAGAATAGCAGCAGGAACAACTTTATACATAGGCAAACCGCTTACTTGACCGAAGGTTAAAATAAGAGCTAAAGGCCCAATAATTAAAGCTAAGATAGTCCATAACCAGAGGTTTAAGGCAAAATATAGAATCGCTAAAAACCCTAAAATTCCCACTAAAAGCCAAAGCTGGTTAAAGGTAATGATTCCCATTAATTTTACTTCTTGTTTAACAAATTGTGGCGTCTCGTAAAACATATTTAAGCTTCACCAAAAGGTTTTTGAGGTTGATATTTTTTATATTGGACAGGTTCTTCAGAAGGAGTTTCTTTTTTCTTCTCTTCTTCCTCTTTTAATTTAACATCAAAAATATATGGTTTTGGAGAGGAAGGAACGGTTTTCTCTTGGGAGGTAAATTGTTTTCCTTCACCTCCAATTACTTGAGAAGTTATTGATTCTTCTGTTTCTGAAATTGCTTTTGGTTTAGTTTTTTGCTGGGGAGTTTTTTTAATGCCCTCAATTACCACTTTTTTCATTTCTTCTACTATTTTTGGTTTATTTTCTTTTTTATTCATGGCTTCCATTAGTCTGGAATGAATCTTTTCTTGAGCTTCTGGAGAAGTTGAAGGCATAACAACTCTTTTTAACTCGCCGGTTCTATTAACTGGTCTCTCGATTTTGATTTCTGGAATCTCCGGCAGAGATAAATCAGGTAGAACTTCTTCTTTTGTGATCATTTCTGTTTTTGCTATTTCTAAGGGTTTTTGTCTTTGGACTAATTCTTTTATCTCCTCGGTTTTTATTGTCTCTGCTTCTGGAGTTCCTAAAGGTCTGGTAATTTCAAAGGGTGTTTTAGATAGAAGATGTTTATATTGTTCTAAGTCGTCTTTCAACGGTCCGAAAATTCTCTGTTGGATCACCTGATTAATAATTTCCGCGTAAGCAGGAGAAATTTGCAATCTCTCTATAATTTCTTGTTTTAAATTTTCTTTTGGAATGATAATATATAAAATTGCCGTGACAATATCATTTATTGATTTTCGCTCTTGGAAGTTGGTAATTTTACCCAATCTATAGGCCTCCTCTAAAGCTAAAGCAAAATTATCCGAAAGAGGATAATGAATTAATTTTTCATCTAATTGTTTAAGTCTTTGAAAATATATATTTTGGGGAATTATTGATTCCATTCTTTGTTAATATATTAAAAATTCCACAATCTTACTATAAGAGAAATACGAGACATATCCTGTGTACTGGTATTGCTTGCGGGTTGCTCTATTAACCGAACAAGTCTCGGATTAACGTTGGGATCTGCCAAATAATTGCGTAATGATCTACCCAAGATGTTCTGGTGAATAAAGTCCATAAAGTCTCTCTGATGCCCAGCGGGAATTGTTTGAATAAAATCAGCTAATTCTCTAATACTTCGGGCGGGTCCCAAAGCACCCTCTATAAATTGTTGTTGTAGATTACGATCCTCTAAGCTTTGTATTAATTCTCTTACATTGGTTTGATCTATAGGTGTTGTTTTATATCTATTAACGATTTCATCCATTGGAATTCGGTTACCCTGATCATCTAATCTTAAAGCTGAATTATATTTATAAACATCACGAGCATTTTCTGTATGTTGGAATCGGGGTTGAAGGCGAAGCATAAAGTGTCTTTCATCCGGAGCATAGGCTAGATTCCTTTTTGCTTTTATTGCCAAAATTCTTAGCGTTGTTTCTGTTTTACCAAGAGCCATAGCATTTCTAGCAGCGTTAGTAAGAGCAGCTTCATCACTTATTTTTGCTAATTCTTTTTCTTCTTTTTCTTTTTGTTTAGCTTGAGTTACTCCTTTTAACATATATAATTGGTTACTTAATCCACGAGATAGAAAACCCGTAACGCCGCCCCTTGCTCCTGCCCCCTCTGCGCTTAGGCGGTGGGCTAAATTATCGTACCAGCCACTAGTAGTAACTCTTCCGATTGCAGATCCAGCAATCGCAGATCCAAGACCTAATGCAACCTTGCTACCTTGTTTCATAACAAATTGTGATGCTGCTCCGCCTCCCTGAATGGAGAAAATTAATCCTCCAACCAAGAACATAGAAAAGAGGAAAACACGGACAAAAAAAGGTATCATTCCGAAGCTGGCGCCCTCACTTGAAATTTGCGTAATTCCTAAATTATTTACCGCATAAACCCCCATCCAAAGCATAAAACCGAAAATAATGGGGAAAGTGCACCATTTAATGAATTGTTCCCACCACATTTTCCAGTATTTTTCTGTGTCAGGGAAAATCCAGGCGGCAAAAGCAATTGGCGTGAAACAAAGAAGCACAACAATAATAAAAGAACGGAATATCATGGCCAGAAAAACAGCTAACAAAGCGATTACAGCAAATAATCCAATCAAAATAAGACAAACAGTGGCAATCAAACCATTGCCCAAACTCAGTCCCCAGCCTTTTGTGGCGGTTTGTGTTATGCCAGACACTCCAGCTATCTCATATTCTTTTCCACTAGTCAGAGTTTCCGTTTCAAGACTTGAAATCATAGATTCAGCAATGCTTTTATTGTTTATTTTCGCTTGGTTCAAGAGACTATAAGCAAAAAAATTAGATACATCCAATATCATTCCAGCTATTACTAAACTGAAATTTACTAACAAAGCTACAACAACTAATTTCCATAAAGTTTGCTGCCAACTATATTTTTTTATTCCCAGAATAGTGGCAATAGCAATAAAAACCAATCCCAAAACCAAAGCCAAATTAATAAGATCTCTTATAAATGTCCATACGTTTTGAACAGCATCATTATTGACAAATCCTCCATAGGTAGCAGGATTAAATGCCCATAAGATCATCCCCACTTGTAAATTCATCACGGCGGCAAACATTTTTCCCAATCCTTCAATAATCATTTTTTGGATAACACAAAATAGGTGTTCAAACCAGTCTAGACTAAACCAGATGCTCTCAAAGGCACCTCCTACACCCTTGCATATATCCGCGGCTGATGCTTCTGCTAATATCGTCTTTACCTCCTCAGTAGAAGCTAGCTTACAACAGATTTTATTGTCAGCGCAGAATAGAGATGGATCCGGCACCTCAATATACTCAGCCTCACCTTGACTGACAATTATACACTTTTCTCTACATATGCCATTTTGTGATTCACATGGTACTTTCTCCGCGTCCTCATTTAAAGGCGCAGCATTAGATTTTAGAACAGAGCTGATGATGAAAGATAAAATTACAATGCTGAAAACTCCAATTTTTAAGATATTTTTTGTTTTCATAATAATTGTTTTCATAGTTTCTTTATTATACAATATTTTTAATTAACAAGAAAGAAGGCAAGTTTTTGAGCAAGGGAAATCCAATCTTCTACAGAAAGATTCTGTGGCCTGGCATTTATGGGTATATCCAATTGTTCAAAAATCTCTTTGATTTTATCTTTTTCTATATTTAAGCTGTTATAAATGTTATTTAAGAGTAATTTTCTAGGTTGTCTAAAACCAGCTTTTACCACTTTGAAAAAGGATTGTTTTGTTGCGGAGTTTATACTGAGCGAAGCGAATGTATTCCTCGCAATGACGGGATAAGGAGTTAATTTTATAACAGCAGAATCTACTTTGGGTTTTGGTTGAAAAGTGGTTTTAGAGACATAACAAATAATTTCTGGCTTAGCATAAGATTGCACGCAAACAGATAAAAGATTCATTTTTGGCAATTTGGCTGTTATTCTTTCAGCCACCTCTTTTTGAATCATTAAAACTATTAACTTTGGTTTAATTGGATTTTCTAAAAGTATACGCAGAAGATGGGATGTTAAATAATAAGGAATGTTACCTATGACTTTGTATTTAGTATCTTGTATCTTGTATTTTGTATAACCTTCATTTTTAAGAAAATCGCGAATATCCGCTTGAATAAGGATTAATTGAGAATTATCTTTAAATTTTTCTTGCAAAAAATTTATCATTTCAGGATCTTTTTCAATGGCAAATATTTTAGCGCCAGTTTGCAAAAGAGGTTCAGTTAAGACGCCTTTTCCAGGCCCAATTTCCAGAATTTGATCTTTGGATTCAATTTCTGCTGCCTGGATAATTTTTTGGACAATATCTTGGTTTTTAAGAAAAACCTGACCTAATCTTTTTTGTTTATTTATTATCATATGAAATTTTGACAAAACTAATTAGAGTGGTAAAATATAAGATATTGAAGATATCTTGAATTTTACCTTGCTTCACTCGGTAAAATATAAATACAGGAACAATCATAATAATTATAGTATAAAAAAGATGAATAAAAAAATATATAAAATTCTAATTATTCTAATTGGTGGAGTATTTTTGATAATATTAGTGTTAAAAGTTATTTTACCTGGTAAAAATAATTATGATCTTTCATACGGATGGGGATCAGATATTTATACTGGTTTTTTAAGGCCTAAACAAGGAGCTTGGTCAGAAATTATGTTTATAGACCAGGGAGGCAAAGAAAGCTTGCAACGATCAGTTTATTTAGGGGAAAAAGTTATTGATGGGGTGCTGACATATGGCATAGAAATAGATTCTAATGTTTCAGATAATACAAAGGCTATTCTTCAAGTATGGTTGGATAAAAAGTCAGATAAAGCTGTAAAAATAGTTAGCAAATTGAAAGGAAAGAATGAGGTTGTTTGTGTGGAAGAATCTTTTATGAAATTATTGGTGCCTTCATTTGAGTCTTTTTTGCCAGCAGCTTTTACTCCTGTAAAGTATAGTTCAATTAATCAATATACTTATGGGACTTTTACCACTGAAACCCAAAAAACAATTCAAGTAGCAAAGTTCATTGATGAAAATAAGACAGAGATATGGATTAGCAGTGAAGTTCCGTTTGGTATTATTAAAGCCGTAAATACTGAAAATAATAAAGTAGTAGCTTATCTTCGCGATTTCGGTTTAACTGGGGCAAAGCCAAAAATTTCTGAAACAGAGATGATTAATTGTACAAAAAAGGGCTTATTTAACTTACCTAAATAAACTAAAAGATATATTTTGTTTAATCCCACCCTACAGGTTTTTTATGGGGTAAGGGTTGACATTGGATGAGGGTTTGGTAAAATATGATTTAGAGTCGTAAAAGGCTCTTTTTTAGTCAAATAGTCTTAATATTAATAAAATACCATTTCTACTCTAGGAATACAATTAAAAACAAGGCTAAAAGACTGGGACTTGAAGATAAAAAGAATTTTACCCCCTAATTTATTAAAGGTAGTGGCTTTTTTATTCATTTTTTCTTTTGTTGCAGCTAATTCTTACCTTTCTGCTAAAATAGGAGTGACCCAACCAGGTGGACAAGATTTTGGCGAAACCATCAAAGAAAATGGTTTAATTGATAATAATTTAGAGGCAAATCTTTTTAACCAAACCGCTTATGCTTATTCTGAAAATATAGCCGTTGATGGCACCATCATAAATTTAGAGGAAAATCAAGGAGATGCCTCTTTAGAAAATTTCTTTATGATAATTGATGATGGAAGTTTAATGGGTATTAATTCACCTTTAGCCTTTTATTTGCCGACAGTGAAACGCCATGGTATTTTGACTTATGAAGTTCAAGATGGCGATACTGCTGGTCAAATTGCTGCTAAGTTTGGTGTTAGTTTAAATACTATTTTGTGGGCTAATAATTTAAAATCAGGTTCTTTAATTAAACCCGGGCAAGAAATAGTGATTTTACCAATTTCTGGGGTGCGTCATCTGGTGAAAAAAGGGGATACTATTTCCTCCATTGCTAAAAAATATCAAGCATTAACAGAAGAAATTACTGCTTTTAATAATTTGGTAGATGGAAAAGACATAATTATAGGACAAGAATTAATTATTCCTGATGGACAATTATCTTCAACGTCAATTTCTTCTGTTGTTTCAAGTACCGGACTTAAACCAATGACAGTTGATGTTTCTAGTTGGCCATCTGAAAAAGGATTTTTTGCTTATCCTGCTTCTGGCGGTTGGAATAAAGGTGTTCTTCATTATTATAATGCCGTTGATATTATTAATTCCTGTGGTAGTCCTATTTATGCTTCAGCTGATGGTATAGTAATGGAAGGAAGAAAGGGTTGGAATTTGGGTTATGGCAATTATATTAAAATTCAGCACTTTAATGGCACTTTAACTGTTTATGGCCACTTAGGTGATCTTTACGTCAAAGAAGGCGATAAAGTCAGCCAAGGTCAGGCTCTTGGCACCATGAGCAATACTGGCAATGCTAATGGTTGCCATCTGCACTTTGAGATTCGAGGCGCCCAAAACGCTTTTATCTTAAAGAAGTAAGATAAGGGTTTTCTTTAATAAGTATTCCAGGAAAATTCAGTTTTATACTGCAAAGCTTCTGCTACATGATTATATTTTATTTGTTCCACTCCTTCTAAATCAGCGATTGTTCTGGAGATTTTTAAAATTCGATGATAAGCACGAGCAGAAAGGCTATATTTATCAATAGCCTTTTTTAATAAATTTTCTGCTTCTTTTTCTAACAAACAAAATTGTTCTATTTCTTTGATTCCCATTTCGTTATTAGTAAAGATTAGTGGTGCTTTTTTATTTCTTTCGTCAAACCGATTTGTTTGGTTTTTCCTGCTTTTAATCACTTCTTGTTTTAATTTTTCTGATTCTGGAGCTGGAGATTTTTCAGTAATCTCTTGGCTGGATAATCTTGGCACCTCAATCACAAGATCAATTCTATCTAAAAGCGGACCAGAAACTTTTTTCCGATAGCGGATAATATCTGAAGGCCGACAAGTGCATTCTTTTTCCGGATCACCAAAATAACCGCAAGGACAAGGATTCATCGCTCCTAAAAGAATAAATTTGGCTGGAAAAACTACTCGCGATTGAGCTCGGGAAACAGAAATTTCTCCTTCCTCTAAGGGTTGACGTAAACTTTCTAAAACATCTCTTTGGAATTCTGGCAATTCGTCTAAAAAGAGGACCCCCCGATGAGCTAAAGTAATTTCCCCGGGTTTTGGCCAAGTGCCACCACCAATTAAAGCCACAGAAGAAGCAGTATGATGAGGTGAACGAAAAGGTCGAGAAATTATTAATGGCTCTTGAGAATTAAGCAAACCATTCAAACTATAGATTTTTGTTACTTCCAAAGATTCTTCAAGGCTCATGGGTGGAAGGATAGAAAGAAAAGCCCTGGCTAAAAGAGTTTTTCCAGAACCAGGCGGTCCAATCATCAAAACATTATGTCCACCGGAAGCGGCAATAACTAAGGCTCTTTTAGCCTTTTCCTGACTTTTAATTTGTGAAAAATCAAGAGCGTAATTATGCGAAGGAGTAAAATTATTAAAAGAAGCTGGAAAGGGTTTAATATTAATTTTCCCTTCAAGATAACCAATTAAGTCTTGAAGGGTTTTAACGCCAATTACTTTAAGACTTTTTGAAGCCATAGCTGCTTCTAAGGCATTTTCTTGAGGGACAAAGAGATATTCATAATGATTTTTTTCAGCCCAAAGAGCAACAGCTAAAACCCCAATCACTGGCCGAATAATTCCTTCCAAAGTTAATTCGCCAACAAAAATTTTCTTTTCCACGGGAAAAGGAATTATTTGTCCAGAGGCTAAAAGATAACCCAAAGCAATACTGACATCATAATAGGAGCCATATTTTTTTACATCAGCTGGAGCCAAATTAATGGTAACTTTTTTATTTGATCTTAAGGGAGATTTAGCTCCGATATTTTTAATAGCAGCCGAGACTCTTTGTTTGGCCTCTTTGATTGCTGGGTCAGGTAAGCCAACAATATTAAAAGAATGAAGTCCTTCAGAAACATCGACTTCAACTTCAATAGGTAAGACTTCTAAACCAAAAAAAGCGGTGGAATAGAGTTTGGCTAACATATATTTACCCACCGCTTTTTGTTTTTTATTTTTATGAGATCCTTCGCTAACGCTCAGGATGACACTACGTGTCATTTATTAGCGCATTTTACGCAAATTTTGGCTGCTGGGTTAGCTTTCAATCTTTTTATCTCTATTTCTCCTTTGCAGTTTTCGCATTTTCCATAACCTCTGTCATTCTTTTTGATTTTTTCTAAAGCCTCTCCTACTTCTTTTAAACGTAATTCCAAAGCATGTTCCATGGCCAAAAGATTGTCATAGTTATCTATTTCTGTAGCATTTTCATCTGGAGCTGATGGTCTGGTAGCAACATCCAGTTCTGGAAAGCGCGTATCGTAATCATAGGGAATTTTCTTGTCTTTATCAGCAAATTTTAATAAATCCTTTTCTAAAAGGACTCTTTCCGCTTCTAATTTCTTTTTAAGTTCATTAAGGGTTTTCTTTTCCATAGATTCAATATCATATTAAGGTGGTTTTGGGGAAAAGTCAACCCCGTAGTGAAATTTTGACTGCTGTTAGCACAATAGTGTTTTGCTTTGCAAAACACTTGTCAAAATTCTACTACGGGGTCAACCCCGATTGATGTTTTAACAAAATATTGCTATTATAAAAATGTTTAAAAAAGCGGGTGTCGTATAACGGTTATTATACGTCCTTGCCAAGGACGAGAAGAGGGTTCGATTCCCTTCACCCGCTCAGATATAGCAAGAGCGAATTATCAAAAAAATCCGCCAGAAGGCGAATTTTTAGATTGCTATTAATTTCATTTACTTCTTTATTTCCTCCGCTGTCTTTTTTGTCTCTTCAATCATTATCTTCTGCAAATCCCCTAAATAATTTTTAAAAAAATCTATTTTTTCTTCTTCAGTTCCAGAATCAAAAACTTGGGCCATTTTTGCTTTATTTTCTTCTGAGAGATTTTGATAAGCTCTCATTAAAGAACGTTCTAAAATCACATCATATAAATCAGAAGCCATATTCCTTAATTCTTCTGGCAAGAGATTTAAAATTTTTTGCTGCATTTTATATATTATTTAGAATTTAAACAGTTCGACCTAAATTATTTTTTTATCCTATTTCCTTTTTTTACCTCCAGCTTCATCAGCAAGATAATTCACTCCAGTTAATCCTAACAGTAAAAGAAAAGCCAAGAAAAATACAATTATTCCACCTATTGCTCCAAAGGTTGTTTTCCGAGGAGATTCTTTCTTCTGCTCCCCCTCCGTCTTTATCTGCTCTTTTATAAATTTCTTAGCTTTTGTGATTACTTTTGACTTTGGTCCTTCTTTTTCTTTATCAATAAACTCTTGTAATTTATCTGTATATTCTTTAATTTTCTTTCGAGTTTCTGGTTTGTTTATTTTTTCTTGAAATTTTGAGTTGTTGAGGATTTTAGATATAGCCTCACCAGCGCCAGGAATAGATAAAAAATTTGTTAATTTATCAAGAGATATATTTCCTTCACCAATTTCTTTTATTATTTTGTCCAATTGCTTCTCAGGTGATTTTTCTTTTTGTTCTTTAAGCTTTTCTTCTTTTTTCTCAGGTTGTTCATCTTTTTTCTTTCCAGTTTTTTCTTTCTTTTCTCTTGGCTCTTTTGTTTCTTGTTTATTCCATTCTTTTAATTCTTCAATCGAAATATCTTTGCGGATAAAAGAAGAGGCTTTCCCTTTTTTTTCGGTGAATTTCAATACTATCGCTATTCCTGTTTCAGGATTAATACTCTTAACTACCCAACCGTCCTCAATCTCTCCTGAGGTTATCTTAACTTTTAACTCAATAGGTTTTCCTTTTTTACATGCAACTTTAACATTCTCCGGAGTTAATTTCTGGATAATGTCCTCTTCTTTTATTTTCTCTTTCTCTCCTTCTTTTTTCTTTTCCTTTGGCTCTTCTTTTTTCTCTTTGATTAGTTCTTCAGTTGGTTTCTCTTGTTTTGATAATCTCTCATACTCTTCCTTTATTCTTTCTCGTTCTTTTTTTTCCATTTCAGCATTGTATTTATCTATTTCAGCATTGTTTTTATCTATTTCCTCGTGTATTTTCTCAATGTCTGGCATTTCAATTCCCATAATATTATTTTTTAGTTTTTATAACTTCGTCAATAATTCCATATTTTTTAGCTTCTTCCGGCGTCAACCAAAAATCTCTATCAGTATCTTTTTCCACTTTGGAAATAGGTTGATTAGTATGTTTGGAGAGGATTTGGTTTAATTGAGTTCTTACTCGAACAATTTGTTTAGCGGCAATTTCTATTTCTGTAGCTTGGCCTTCAGCTCCGCCCATTACTTGATGAAGCAAAATTTCAGAATTGGGCAAAGCAAATCTTTTACTCTTTTTACCAGCTGCTAAAAGTACTGCTGCGCCAGAAGCAGCCATGCCCATGCAAAAAGTAGCCACATCTGGTTTGACACATTGTATCGTGTCATAAATAGCTAAAGTGGCAGTTACCGAGCCGCCAGGAGAATTAATGTATAAAAGAATATCTTTTTTTGGATTCTCGTGCTCTAAAAAGAGCAATTGGGCAATAATAGTATTAGCTAAAGCGTCAGTAATTGGTCCGCCTAAAAAGACGATTCTTTCTTTGAGTAAGCGGGAATAGATATCATAAGCCCTCTCCCCCAAGGGTGATTTTTCTATGACCACTGGAATTAACACCGAGCTTTCCGACGCTTCATTAAAAGAATTTAGAAAATTGATTTTCTTCATAGGTTTTTACTATTTTAATTTTCTTCCATGATTTTACTTAAATGACAGTGTTTCTTTACTAATAATATAGATGTTTTCTTTAAAGCTGTCAAACCCCCACACCAAACAAGGACAAATACTAAAGGCATAAATTTAGTGGAATCAATCCTTGTTATGGTGTGGGGGTCAAACTCTTGTTTGGCATTTTTTAATTTAATTAGTATAATTAAAAAGTTATCTTTAAGATGGATCAAAGAGAATTATCAATCATTATTCCTTCTTATCAAAAAAAAGAATGGTTGCAAAAGACCATAGAAATTTTATTAGAACATTTTTCTGAAGCGGAAATTATTATCATTAACGATGGCAGTCAGGATAAGACCAAAGAGATAAAAGACATTTTTGGTAATCGGCTCGTTTATTTAGAAAACGGAAAAAATCAAGGCAAGGGTTTTAGTTTAAGAAAAGGATTTAAAGAAGCAAATGGACAATATCTCATTTTTACTGATGATGATTTGCCTTATGGAGTTGAAAGTATTAAAGATGCGCTTCGAGAATTAAAAAAAGGGGCAGAGGTTGTTATTGGTGAGCGCCACGATTTTTATAATGATAAATTATCGAAGAAATTATTAAGACCATTTTTATACTTATTTTTAAAAATATTATTTGGTTTTCATTACTTTGATACTCAAGCTGGTTTAAAGGGTTTTAAGAGAGAAGCAGCCAAAACAATTTTTTCTCTGGCTTTCACTAATCAATTTGCCATTGATGTAGAAATTCTTTATTTAAGCCGAAAATTAGGATATTCAGTCAAAACTATTCTTATCAAACAACAGAATTTTGGTTTTTCCACTTTTAATTTAGAAGGCATTATAAAGATGCTCTTTGATTTATTTAAAATTAGGCTTCATCATTATGATTATGAGAAAACGTAAATTAGAAATCATTGTTATTCTTCTTGTTTTTGCTTGTCTTTATGGTTTTTTAATAAAAACTATTCCTTGGAATTTGGTCTTTTCTCCAACTACAATTTCTGGCGGCGATACTGGTTCTCATAATTATATTGCTTGGTATAGCCACGAGATCTTTCCAAAATTAAAATGGTGGTCTCCTGATTGGTATGCTGGTTTCCCTTTTTTATATTTTTATCCGCCTTTGCTTTATTATTTGAATAATATTTTAAGTTTCATTATTCCTTTTAACGTGGCTTTTAAAATAATTACTCTTTTAGGTACGCTACTTTTGCCTTTGGCTGTTTATTTTTGCCTTCATCTTTTGGATTTTCAATTTCCTATTCCTTCTTTGGGTGCAGTCTTAAGCCTCGGCTACTTATTTTTGGAAAAATTTTCTATTTATGGCGGTAACATTCCCAGTACTTTATCAGGCGAGTTTTCTTATTCTTTTGGTTTTGCTTTATTTTTCATTTTTATTGGCCTTTTATTCAGAGATTTGAAGAAAAGAAATCCTTCTTTTATAACTATTATCATCTTGAGTTCAATGGTTTTAGTGCATCCCTTTTCAGTGATTGTAGCAATTTTAGTTGGAGGATTAATGTTTTTAGGAGCAACAATTGTCAAGGAAACGAAAAAAACATTTTGGTTATTGATTAAAATTTTTGGCTTAGCTTTTGGCTTAACAGCATTTTGGTCTTTGCCTTTTATTGCTCTTTTGGGCTATACCTCGAAAATGAGCTGGACCAAGGTAATAAACTTAGGAGAAATTTTTCCCCGATCTTTGATTTATTTTGAAATTTTAGCTGGTCTAGCTCTGATTTATGCTCTTATTAAAAAAGATAAAAGAATTCTTCCCCTGATTTATATTATTATTGCTTCTTTTACCCCCTTTCTTTTACTTAATCATTCTAGCATCTGGAATACCAGATTCCTGCCATTTATTTTAATGACTAGTCTTATGCTGGCTGCTTATGGTTTGGGAAGCTGGTTTAAAGATTTAAGAACATTATTGGTAAGACAAAAGCCAAACAAAGAATTAAGGCAATCATTTATAACCTCCTTTTTAGTCATATTATTTTCTTTATATTTTTTGATAGTCTATTTGCCTTTGACTATTACTTATATTCCATTTTGGCTGAAATGGAATTACGAAGGGTTTGAGAAGAAAACTTCTTGGCCAGAGTTAGAACAATTATTCGTTTATTTAAAAACTTTACCGCAAGGACGAATAATGTGGGAATATCGTGGAGAATATGATAAATTTGGTACGCCTAGAGTTTTGGAGAATTTAGCTATTTGGACTGATCATCCTACTTTCGAAGGTTTATTAATAGAATCATCTCTTTCTGGTTATTTTCATTTTATTAATCAGACTGAAACTACTCAAACTCCTACTGCCGCTATTGCTGGTATGGATTATCCATCTTTTAATTTTGAAAACGGAGTCAAGCATTTGAAACTTTTTGGCGCTCGCTACTTTATTGCTTTTACTCCGGAAATAAAACAATTAGCTGATAAATACTTTGAAAAATTAACTGATAAAGGGGAGTTTCAGGTTTATCAAATTCCTGATTCTGAATTGGTCGAAGTATTGGAAGATATTGAACTCAAACCGAAAACAAAAAAATGGCTTGATGAGTCCATTGATTGGTATAAGGCTATGGATTTTTCTAAGTTCTTGGTTTTTTATCAAAATAAAAAAGAATCGGAGGAGATAAGAACCCTCGCTTCGCTCAGAACCTTTTTTCTCGCTCCGCTCGAAATAACAAATTCTCTAAAAAGTAATTTTCAAGCTGAGGGAACAATTACTATTAAAGAAATAAAAAAAGATTCTCTTACTTTTGAAACTGAGAACCTTTATCAGCCTCACCTCATAAAAATTTCTTATTTTCCGGGTTGGCAAGTGAAAGGCGCCAAGGGCCCTTATCTTATTAGTCCTTCATTTATGATGGTGATTCCTAATCAAAAGGAAGTGACTTTAAAATTTGGCTATAATTTCTGGGATAAATTGGGAATAGTAATTTCTTTGATTACTTTTTTTGGGATTGTTGGTTTTCCAATAATTCGAAAACTTTTTCGTTCCGTATTAAACCCAAAGCAAAGATTTTTAACTCCTCAAGATTAATTTTATCTTTTAAACTCGGATCTGGTAAACGGTTAAGAATTTCATTAGCTTTATTTTCTATCTCTTTATCTTTTGCCTCGATTTTTTCTAATTGAGCAATCTCTTTCAGAATAAGAGCCATTTTCACTCTTTTAAGGGCTAAAGTTTGAAATTCTGTTTTAATTTCCTCTTCGTTTTTTTTGATTTGTTTTAAATATTCTTCAAAAGGCAGTTGCATTTCTCCGACTCGAATTTTAAGTTCATCTAACATTTTCTCTTGCTCGGCCTGAATTAAAAGATCCGGGATTTCTCCCTTCATTTGGGAAATAATTTCTTCTATTACCCTTAAACGCCATTGTTCGCTTTCTTTAGCTTGTTTTTCTATTTTTAAACTGCCCTGAATATTTTGTTTTAATTCTTCTAAATTTTTAAACTTGCCTAAAGATTGGGCGAATTTATCATCTAAAGAAGGAGTTTCTTTTTCTTTTGTTTCTGGGTTAATCGTTTGTCTGGTTTTTTGCAGCCATTTTAACGCTTCTTCGATTTCTTTTTTATCAACAGAAACTTCTTTTTTGTCTTGCTGTTTATTTTTGGCGATCTTTTTATAATCCGGTAATTCTAAATGAGGCAGAATAGCAACTTCAACTTTAAATTCTACTAATGATTCAGGAATTAATTTAGTAATATTAATCATAGGTTGACCAATCGCTTCAATTTTATTGTTTTCGATAATTTGCGGATAAAATTTTTCCAAAGCAAAAACAGCAGTTTTTTCATAAACTTCTATTGCTGAAACATGGTTTTCTATTAAGCTTAAAGGGGCTTTTCCTTGTCGATAACCGGGAAGGGTTAATTTATTTCCTAATTCTTCTAAAGCTTTATTTTTAAAAGGAAGCAAATCTTCTCCATTGAGATCGATGACGATTTCTATTTTTGATTTTTCCAAAGGCTTGGTTTGAAATTCCATCTTGATTCTATAAAAATTAAATTTTAATCTTCTAAATCATTTTTTCTTCTGCAGATTCGTTTTTTTGAGATTCAATTTGTTTTTCCTCAACTTCGGCAATACCTCCTTCTACTGTTTCTTCTGGAGCAATAGCCGAGCGAACATCTATTTTCCAACCAGTTAATTTAGCAGCTAAACGGACATTCTGACCATTTTTTCCAATAGCTAAAGAGATTTGTTCGGGAGGTATAAAGACCCTTACCTCTCTTCTTTCCGGGATAACTTCGGTTTCTTTCACTTTAGCTGGCCCTAAAGAGGCAGCCACATATTTAGCTGGTTCTTCATAATAAGGAATGATGTCAATTCTTTCACCATTTAATTCGTCAATAATGGTAGCTACTCTTGTTCCTTTCTGGCCAACACAAGAACCAACTGGATCAATATTTTCTTCTTTGGAGCTGACCGCAATTTTCGTTCGATTGCCCGGTTCTCGGCTGATGGATTTTACTTCCACTACTCCTTCAGAAATTTCTGGCACTTCCATTTCAAAAAGTTTGGAGACAAATTTTGGATGAGCTCGAGAAAGAATAATAACTGGACCACGACCTTTATCTTCTAATCGCAAAACATAAAATTTTTTGCGTTCACCAATTTTATAATGCTCTCCAGGAATACCTTCATTTGGAAAGAGAACTCCGAAAGTTTTGCCAAGATCAACATAAATAACCCTTTTTTCAATTCTTTGAATAATACCGCTCACTACTTTTTCCTCTTTTTCTTTAAATTCTAAAAGAATATTATCTTTCTCTAGCTCATGAAGTTTTTGGAGAATAACTTGTTTCGCTGTTTGGGCAGCAATACGACTAAAATCTTCCCTTACTTCTAGAGAGGAAATTAATTCCTCTCCAACTTTAATTTTAGGATTGATTTCTTTCGCGTCTTCTAAAAGAATATGTTTTTCAGAATTGAATTTTATTTTTTTATTTTCTATTTCTTCGTTATTTTCTGTTTTTAGATTTTCTTCTTCTTCTGGATTCAGAATTTCTGATTTATCAACCACAATTTTGACCTGCCAAAATTTCGCCTCTCCAGTTTGAGAATCAATTTTAGCCCTGACGATTTGAGGTTTTTTCCCGTATTCTTTTTTATAAGCAGCAGCTAAAGCTGCTTCTACGGCTTCAAATATTTTTTCCTCGGGCAAACCTCTTTCTTCAGAGATTTGACGAATTAAAGGATTGAGCAATTTTAAATCAATCATTTTATTAATTTTAGTAGATTAATTACAAAGAAAGATCGCTCAGGAGCGATCTTCAAAGTGAAATAATTATAGCATAGTTGCTAAATAAAAGTCAAATAGAGTAAAATAAGATAGAGCAGCGTTTATATTTATACAACAAATCATATAACTTGTCAATAGGGGATGAATAAAATCCGCAAAGGTTTTTTAGGAGAAAATTTAGGAATAACCTATCTTCTTCAAAATCAATACAGGATCATCGTAAGAAATTATAGAAAAAAGTGGGGCGAAATTGATATTGTTGCGTATGATAGAATGACAAAAGAAACAGTTTTTATTGAAGTTAAAATGATAACTGGCTCTAGTTTATCTCAGATTTTACCAGAAGAAGAATTAACAGAAGAAAAAATAAAAAAATTAAAAAGAGCAATTTTGAGTTTTTTGAACCAATATCATTTGGAAGACAAGCCTTGGAGATTTGATTTTTTAGCCATAGAAATAAATGAGCTTTGTTTAAAACCTACTATTCGACACTATAAAGATGTTTATTTAGAATTTTGTTAATGATTTGTTTCACACCAAACATTGTGTGAAACAAAGTGTGAAACATTTTTATTGGTTGACGCGCCAAAAATGGCTTAATCATGCGGAAACCTGGTTTTGAGAGCTTAGTTTCCGCATGGTTAAGCGAAAATGGAAATAATTATTGCTTGTGAAATGTTTCACACCAAACATTTAAGGAGGTTTGAAAGAAAGAAATTGCTTTAAAAATATTAAATAACTTTTCTTTTGATTAGGGGGTTAATTCTAGTAATTATTTCATCTTTAATTGTATTTTGCCACCTGGTTAAATCCTCAGCAGTGATTTGTTGATTTGTGCTTTTACCAATAAGAATCACCTTATCTCCAGCTTTAACATTTTTAATTCCAGTGACATCTATCATTGTTAAATTCATACAAATTCTGCCCCGAACAGGACATTTTTTATTCTGAATAATTACTTGAGCTTTGTTAGAAAAACTTCTATCATATCCATCCCAATAGCCAACAGGAATAATGGCTAATTTTGTTCTGTTTTTGGTAGTATAAGTTCCACCATAACCGATTTTAGTCTTAGAAGGTATTTCTTTCACTTGAATGATAGTAGTATACCAAGATAATGCTGGTTTGAGTTTAATTTTGTTTTTTGCTTTTGGGCTAGGATATAATCCATATAAACTTAAGCCTAATCTAATAGCATTAAATAATGATTGAGGATATAGAAGACTACTCGCAGAACAAGCCATGTGTTTTAAAGGAATGCGAATATCAGCTTTATCAAGGATGTTAATCACTTGTTTATAACGTTTTAATTGACAATAAGTATACTTAGGATCCTCTTCACTGGAAGCAAAGTGGCTCCAAATTCCTTCTAATATTAAATTAGGATAATACCTTAATTGGTTAATAAATTTTAATGTTTGTTCAGGTAAAATACCAGTTCGTGAAGCGCCAGTATCAATTTCCAAATGTATCTTGACAGTTTGCTTAGTTTGTGATGCAATTTGATTTAAAATTTGCACTTGTTCTATTTCGTAAACCGGGAAAATTACTTTATTTTTAATCGCTAATTTTAGTTTATTTTTATTAAAATCATAGAAACTTAAAATAAGTATTGGTTTGGTTATTTTATGATTAATTAGAATAATAGCTTCATCTAAATTCACAACACAAATTCTATCGACTTCTGGATTTTTATTACAAATTTCAGCCATTTCTAGAAGACCATGACCATAGGCATTAGATTTTAAAACAAGCATCAGTAATTTATCCGGACCAATTAATTTTCTGAATTGCTTAATATTATAATTAATGGCATTTCTACTAACTTCTACCCAAGTTAAAAGTTGAGGCATAAATCTTATAAATAGTGGACTCAGCGAGAATCGAACTCGCCTCTCCGCAATGCGAATGCGGTATATTACCACTATACTATGAGCCCAATTTTGGTGTGGGGGTAAAAATGTGGTGTACTACCACTGTACTATAAGCCCCTAAAGCATTATTATGTTGACTGCGATAGCCAATAAATGTTTTTATTTTGTCATCTTTTGTAGTCGGGGACGGCGGACTCGAACCGCCAATCTTCTGGTCCCAAACCAGACGCCTTACCATTAGGCTAGTCCCCGAAAATTGTGGCTGGCAAGAAGGACTTACTTGCCCCCCATAAGAAAATCGAAAGTTTTCCTTTGGGAATACTAGTTGTTACACTATACCCCGGATCAAGAGATGTGTTATCGAATTATGTTGTATTTTTGCCACGCTCTTTGTAATGCAGTATTCTATGGCAGTTTGCACAAATAACAACACACTTTGCTATTTCTTTTTTGATTCGATTAAAGCCCTGACCCTTTCTTATCGCATCTCCTATAGTAAACTCTTTATTATTATCGTTTTTATCCTTATGGTGAAACTCAAGTACCCGATAATCAGCAATGTCGCACTTACTACATTTTTGTTTTTTCTTATAGTTGATAATCCATTGACGATATTTTTCTCTAAGCTGATTTTTTGTGGCACGATAGCAATGTTTACATTTATTACGACGATAGATTTTATTCTTAGTTGTTAAAGCGATACCAAATTCTGATTCAGGATAGCTTTTATTACAATATTTGCATGTTTTCACTTTCATATAAACATTGTAACAATTTTGAACCCATATTTCAATGTCCCAAAGCAAGCGCGTTAAGCCACTACGCTACGGCCCGTTATAATTCTTACTGGTGCCCCCAGCAAGACTCGAACTTGCAACCTACTCCTTAGAAGAGAGTCGCTCTATCCAATTGAGCTATGGGGGCTTAATTCAAATTTTTAATTCGGTTAATATTGTAGCAGATTTTTACTTGAAAGAAAAGGTTTAATAGCATATAATAAAAATTACAAAGTTATATGGCAAAGTCATACAAGATTATTGGTGGTCACAAATTAGAAGGAGAGATAACCTTAGCTGGGGCTAAAAATGCTGCTACCAAAGTTATCATCGCTTCTCTTTTAGCTGATAGTAAATCAGTCTTGGAAAACATTCCTCAAATTGGTGATGTTGAAGTAACTTTAGAAATATGTCGCTCTTTAGGGGTGAAATATAGATGGCTTGATAAAAATATTTTAGAAATTGATCCCACTACCTTGAAAACATATAAAGTACCCTTAGAGGATAGCGGTAAAAATCGTGTTCCCATTTTATTCTTTGGCCCCTTGCTTCATAAATTTGGGCAGGCAGAAGTACCAACTTTAGGAGGTTGTAAGATTGGTGAACGGCCAGTAAATTTTCATCTCGATGCTTATAAACAATTAGGAGCAGAAATTGAACTTAATGATTGTAGTTATGCGGTGAAAAGTAAAGGTTTGAAAGGAACAACTATTCAATTAAATTATCCTAGCGTGGGGACAACAGAAAATATTCTCTTGGGAGCTAGCTTAGCGACTGGCACAACCGTAGTTCAAAATGCAGCGATTGAGCCAGAAATTGAAGATTTAGCCTTGTTTTTACAGGCTATGGGCGCAGTAATTTATCAAGATGTTAATCGCACTTGGATTATTGAAGGAGTAAAACATCTTCATGGCGCTCATTTCAAGATTATGAATGATAGAATTGAAGCTGCTTCTTTTGCTTCTTTGGCTATCGCTAACAAAAGCGATATTTTTATTAGAGGCGCAGAGCAAAGATATTTGATTACTTTTTTGAACTGGGTCAAAAAAATTGGCGGGAAGTTTGAAATTTTAAATGATGGCATTCGATTTTTTGATAGCACTCAATTAAAAGGAGTGGCCCTAGAAACAGATGTTCATCCTGGATTTATGACTGATTGGCAGCAGCCCTTTACTATTGTTTTAACTCAAGCTGAGGGAGTTTCGATTATTCACGAAACAGTTTATGAAAACCGTTTTGGTTATGCTGATGCTTTGAATAAAATGGGCGCTAGAATTTATCTTTTTAAAGAATGTCTTGGCAGCCGGCCTTGCCGTTTCAGTCATAAAGATTTTTTGCACAGTACTATTATTGTGGGGCCAACACCTTTAAAAGGAGCAAAAATACAGGTTCCAGATTTGCGAGCAGGTTTTTCCTATCTAATCGCTGCTTTAATAGCTGAAGGAGAATCAGAATTAACTGGCATTGAGACTATCGAAAGAGGATACGAAGGATTAAAAGAAAGATTGTCAAATTTAGGAGCAGATATTAAGTAATTATTTTGTGGATTATATATGTTGAGAAACTTGCAAGATTGACCACAGATATGATACCATAAAGTTATATGAATTGGTATTATATTGCTGGATTTTTTGATGGGGAAGAAGCTCTAA
>Ga0315284_10000057_pt1 | contig 151787 bp, 225 predicted proteins | sample YL17G09_16_MG_FD_203696 | JGI IMG/M metagenome (GOLD analysis project Ga0315284, IMG submission 203696) | Sediment microbial communities from Yellowstone Lake, YNP, Wyoming, USA - YL17G09_16 | ecosystem: Environmental > Aquatic > Freshwater > Lake > Sediment | place: USA: Wyoming | collected... | reverse complement strand
CGTTGCTGGGTTTATTTGGTTAAATCGTCTATATGTCCAGTTTGCAAGCCAACGAGCAACTTTTCTTGAAGCTATTTGAACGTCTATTGAATCGGTTACTGTTTTTCGTACTTCTTCATTTCCCCAAGTTGAGTTGGCTGGCTCAGAAGCAACAAACGGTCTAATTTTAAATGCCGAAAATGTTTCTGTACCGAAACCATAGGTTGTATATGTGGCTATTATCAAGTGAACCCTGTCAGGTGTTTCAGAATTCGCTTCATTAACTCTCTGAGTTCCATTTTCTATAATTGAAATACTTCCACCAATTTTCTTCCAGAGTAGTGATTTTGTAATAGGCACAACACCAGATTGTTCACCAGAATTATAATCGGAAAGCCCACCAACACCACAATCAAACCACCAATGTTTGTCTCCTGCCCAACTGTCGCCAATATTGGCATATGCTACTCCTTTGTCAGTAACATCGTTATACGCCGTATGATGAAGACTATGCCCAGCACCAAAAATTTCTCCGTTAACCGCAGAGTCGTGAACCAATGTAAAGGCTGTTGCTGGTGCTCCATAAGCATGTTCAATAATCCATGTTGTAGGCAAACTAAGTCCTGTCTTTGAGTGAAAACCAACACCATCCCACCAATGAGAAGTCGCCATGTTAGTAACTTCGAGAACATGAGTTGTAGCATTAATAGAATATACTGGTGTTCCATCCACACTTATCCATCTATTCGTATTAAGAGTCGCATTGTCAAATGGGTCGCCGAATATGAAGGTGGCATCGAAGTCTGATGTTGTTGTTTGAGCAGTTTTTCCATAATAAATGTAGATAGTTGCATTTGATTCTAAAGTATCATTCACTTTAAACCAGAAATAAGCAAAATTAGAATTTGTTTTTGATTCCAACCAACAACTTAGAACGGTATTTCCATCATTGTCTGTAAATCGTACATCTCCAAAATCTGTGGCGCATTTGGTTGCAAGATTTATTTCATCATTATTAGCCGCCGCGCTATCGTAGAGAACTTTCACTCTTTTACAATAACCAAGTCCAGCACCAGCACTAGCCGTAATCAAATGGGACTTTCTGTATGTCCAACCAACGAGCCAATTTTCACCCGACATAGCGTATCCTCTATTTTATCCTTGATAACAAGATTAAAAGGAGTATTTAAAGTTTTCGGTCAGATTTAACAAAAGATGTATTTTGTTATTATTTAAAGATTATCAGACAATTCAAATGTTCCATCTTCGTTTATGAATATTACTTGTTTACTATTCTTTCCTTCAATTGTAGTTTGATACCCAAGAAGATATGCCAATGTTCTCATATTGTCCTCAAGCATTTGAATATATCGAACGTATTCTTTGTTACATTTTGGACATTTGAAATAATGTTCTTCGGACCCCCCTTTCTTCAATTCATTTATGAGTGTATCTTTACATTCTGGGCAAACTATAGCATTGAATGAACCACATTTTGGACATACCCCAAGAGAATATTTCTTTCCAGCCCATTCTTGGATAATATTATTAGAATGTACGAGAAGCCCAATTTCCGTCTTAGCCCCTTCTTTATAACCACTCATAAATTGCCAATCGTACCCACATTTGTTACAATGTAGATATGAGAAGACGTGGATTTTGTTTCTCCGAACAAAAATAAGTCGTTGATTCTCTTGAAGTTTCATCATAAAATATGGCAAATTCTCAACTTCGCGCGCTACTATAAATCCCTTCATTCTATTTGCACTTAAAGCTAATGCTGTTGTGAATGGAAAAATCCCAAACTTGTCCAATTTGCTCTGGTCTATGTCCACAAAATTATTCTCTTTTCCATTTTCAATATCGAACTGTGGAAGACAAGTATTATCCTTATAAAATGCTATCCAGAAATAGACCAACGGATGAAATGTTTCATTAGTCATGACGAATCACTAATGAATAAAACGTTCTACTACTATATAAACATTACGGTGAAAAAAGGATGTTGCCCATGTGATTAGGACTTAATTGGGAGATTGAATTCTCAACAGGTGTCTAACTTTCGTCATATTGCCAAGTGAGGGTCTTAGTGTGTTGTGTTCCCTGAACAGCGTCATAGCAAACTTTGGCTTGTAAGCAAATCATCTTGCTCTTTCCAGCCGTATTATGCGTACCGCTGTCAACCACGGGGGCACTACCAGATGTGTCGTCATTTACATCCAATTCTGAGGTTGTTTGTCCGCTATAGAACGTATGTGAAACACTAATTGGGTTGCCAGTTGTTCCAGCACTTCCAACTGCGACAATATAATTTGCCGCCGCGCATCCTATGTCACCAGCATCCATGTTTCCACGATAAAGTCCGCCGCCTGTGCCTGTAGTCCAGTAATCCCCAGATGGTGTATTAATGTCACCAGCGGAATAGTGCTTTATGTTTGTTATAATAAAGCCTGAACCAGCTATATCCAGACAAACATGCTTCCAATAGCTATAGTTGAAATCTCCCGCACCATAGCCAGCACCAGCACCCGAAGGTATAATAACTGGATTGGTTGTCTGCGCGGTTGTTTGGTTCGTGAAAGCATCCGTGGTCATTAGACGAACTCTGTTCGTTACGGTCTGATAGGTAGGATTTGCGTCAGTTCCACCTGTTACTTCTTGAACAACGACTGTCGCTACGATTTTCTCATTCCTCTTGTCATTTAAGACAATGTAGATAAACTAAAAAGAAGTATATAAATCTTTCTATTCTATTTAACACTTTTTAGTTTTCTTTGTTTTCTATTCGTTTTATCTGATTACAGTTAGCGCAAAGAAGTTGAAACTCTTCTGGATGACTCAAAACATATTTAAAGAACTTAACTGCATTCATTATTCCTCTTTGTTGATGCCCACCACCGTTGATATGGTCGATTTGAAAGCCTCTGGGGTCTGAAAACCCACAACGAACACACTTTCCGCCGAGCAATTGAAAGACTTCGACTTTATACTTTTCAACAAGTTTCTGATAGTAAATATGTCTATGACTCTTGAATTTGTCTGTTTTAGAATATGCACGTTCATATATTCGTTTTTCTTCTCGTTGTTCCTTTGTCATATTCCGTTTGTACTCTTTTTGTTGAGATTTGATTTCATCCCTGTGTCTGGCGTAATATCTTTGATGCCTATTTTCTGGGTGTTCGAACTTGAATACCATTTTGTATCACAAGAAATAACATAGTCAATCGACTATATAAACGTTTCGCTTGACTTTAATAAAAAAAAGAAAAAACTTAGGATTTATAGATGTAGTAGCCTATTATGTTGATTTTGCCAGCTTTTATGATGTCGTCTTTTGTTGGGTTGACGGGCACGGGGAAAACGATTGTCATTTGTGTTGGTCGATTAGGATACACCCAAGATGAGGAAAGAATTATTTGAACCCTGCTGTCATCAAATGATATTCCAGTTATACCATAGTCGTATGGAGATTTGTTCTTTATCCAGACTGTGATTGTTGCTTTATCTCCACCACGAGCGGTATTAGGAAGAATTTTTTCTGTTCCATCTGCAAGTTTTATCTTTATAGAATTGCTCCACCCAATAGTAGAAATTGGTTGGGTGCACGGTTCATCAGCGTAGATTTGTAAGTTATCTATTTGCTCAGACATTTCTACTCATCTTCCTTGAGTTTCTTATCCATTTTTTCTAAGATTTCCTTTTTCTTTTTCCGAAGGTCAGCTTCCTCTTTTTTCTTCTCTGGGTCTTCTGTGAGAGTTAGGTCTTGTTTGAGTTTAACTTCTACTTCTTGTTTTTCAGTTTTAACCTGAAGTGGCTCTGTCTTGATTGTAATTTCATGCTGGGTTTTTTCTGGCTGTTTTGCTTCGACTGTAATGTTTACATCGACCTTCTGGTGTTCTACTGGTTTTTGTTCACTTTCCTGAACATCATCATGCTCTACTACATCTGGGGGATTTTCTATACCAGTTCTCTTTGAAACTTCTGCAACAATCTCTGCACATTTTCTTGCATAAACATCTGGACTGATTCCGAGTTTTTTGACGAATTTTATTTCGAAATTTGTAGCCATTCGTTCAGCTTCTTTAAATGGATAGTCCATATCTTGTTCAAAAATGTATTCCAAGATTTCACGAGCAATCATTGGTTTGTAAAATTCTACTGGAACAAGTGGGTCCATATAAATCTTTGTAAGGTCCCTATTATATCTGGCAATATACCCATCATCGCCAGACAATTCTACAACTTCTATTGTTATTCCAGCGAACTCTTCTTTTGAAGCTGTGCTAGGAGAATTGAATGGATTAGCAATTGTAAAAGTATCGCCAACTTTCGTTACTTGTGGAATTGTTTCTTCTATCATTATTGATTCTTGTACTTGTCTCTTAGCTTCTGCTGGGGTTCTTGTACTTCCTCTAGGTGGGGTTTCTTTTGCACCAACTTTTTGCTTATTCATTCCAGCTTCTTGACGCTTCTGTTGTTTCTCAGCACTTGGCGGAGAAGGTGGTCCCATAGTTTTGTCGCCCTTCTCTTCTGGGGCTTTAGGCTGTTGCATATTCTTTATTTGTGCGTTCCGTTGTTCCTTCTTAAATGCTTCATCCTCTTCCTGTTTCTTCTTTAGTTCAATCATAAACTCTTCCTGAGATGGAAGAATAACTTCCCATCCTCTGGTTTTCACAATATCGCGTTCAACTTCGAGTTTAGTTTGTGGCATTACGGGGTTAGCCGCATTGAGAATATCTATGTCTAACTTCAAACGGTCTGCTGGATTAAGCAAATCCTCTGTCATTGCTCTTATTGTTGGAATCAATGTAGGCTCGTTATACCCACCTTGCTTGCTCTTCTTTTCACCATATTTTGCCCATATATGTAATCGGAAAAGTTGTGTTCTTATTTGATTTAACATTTCTTGCTTCAATCTTATATGTGAAGAATATGAAAAATCAGTTACATTTCTTCCTTCACGAGCATCTAATCCAAGAACAGATGCATTAACATGCATAATGCCAGCGATAACCCTCAAGAAGTAATTGATGGCGTTTTGTGCTTCGAAAACTTGTCCACCAGCTTCCTTCAAATCAAACCCCGCTGGAACTGGAATTGTTGACCAGTTTTTCTCAGATGCGTCCTTGATTTGTGATAACAAGTTACGAATGTGTATAGCTCCCCACGGTCTATCCTTAGTGCCACAGATTATGAAGTATTTCTTGTTGCCCGCGCGATAGATTCCTTCGCCAACTGCATTCATAATTTTCTCAAGCAGTTGAGCAGTTTTCATAGCTGGAAGAATTATGCTCGGTCCTTTTTCTAGCCAATTTCTTCGAGTTACTGAGAGAGAGAATATCTGCCACGGGAGAAAATACGCGGATGGTTTAACAAGTGCCTGTTTTGAACCTACTATAGTTGACCTTACTAAATCTGCACTTGTAAGTTGCATAGGTGTACCTTGTTGAAGATTCTTCTGAGAAGATGAAGTCATACCAGCTTGAGCACCAGCTACGTTAGGCTGGTCGAGAACCCAATAATCGGCTTCCCATGTTCTACCTTTTCTATAGAGTCTCAATCTTGTAGGTGCATCAAGAAAGATTTTCAATCTAGATATTCCTTTCAAGTCACTCCATATTGGGTCTGTAATTTCATAAGATGTATAATCAGATTTTGCAAGTTTCCCACCCTCTTGAGACATCGATGAGGATGTTATTGGCTTGGCATATTTTGAAAAGTAGTCTTCATCAGTTTCATAAACTATTTCAGCGGCGGCAAACCCGTCAGTAAGAGCATTATCAACAAGAATGTTAAGCAAAGAATTTAGACCGATAGTATAAACGTCTTGGTAAATATTATCCATCCATTGTTGAAGTTCTTTCTTTACATCTTTCTGATGTGAGTCAGTTATATCGTTAAGCACAACATCAATGCCGCTTCCAAGAATAATGTCTTTGATATATTCAACACAAGCGGATATAGGACCAAATCTTTCCCTCAATCGGCGACATTCGGTTAGGTCATCTACTTTTTCACCAGTTGGTTTAAAAAGTTGTCCACCCTCAACCTTAAATGCTCCATCGCCAGACTCACTAATGACCACATAACCATCATGGAATGTTTCCTCAAGAATTTCCTCTTTGCTCTTTCCAGTTTTTTGTACCTCATCAATGATATATTCACGTAAATCACGAGTGTTAAAATTGGCTGGATTGCGCTTTATGGCTTTCCTAGTCTTTGTGCTCATGCATAACACCTATTACATAATACATAATACAAACGGATATATAAAGGTTATGGTTCACTTTAACAGAATTATTGACGTTTTTTACGCCCTTTTTCATCCTTTTTGATTGACTTTGCCAATTCCTTCAATGGGGGAATCTTAGTCCAATCATTAAGTTTGCTTTCTGTAGCGGCTACTATTGTTGGTTTTCCGTCAATCATTTCCATTATGTATTCTCCATAGGGGTCTGGAAGAGTGATTTTACGTGGCAAATCATAAAGTTCTGCTGGACGTTTGCCTTCTTGAATCCATAGAATAGTTTGATAAGCACATAGAAGATTCCATATCGCCGCTATAAGATGGTTCTCATCATTTCGTCCATCGATAACTTGCGCGGCATGACGTATAGCTGAGTCCAAAAAAGACTTTACTGGCAAACCTTTTTCCCAATTTCGGTCCCCGTACTTTTCACAACCTTTCTGATAATGAATGGCAATTGCTCGAATAACAGCCCACGGCAAAAGGTCAAACCGACCTTTCCCAATAGCCATATCTCTAACTGCACCTGTTCCAAATTCTCTACGTGAACCAGAATCCTTAATTTCATAATCAGATTTTCCTTCAGGTTCTTTTGGTGGTTTTCTCATGGTGTTCCAACCTTACTAGACTGTTCATTTTCTTCCTTATAAACCTTACGGTTATCATACCCAAAAGGTTTGAGAAATTCTTCCATATTATCCAACCGAGCATCTATTCTATCCAAACGACAAAACATATTTCGTATCCAGACATATTGAGCGTGGGATTGCTTATTTCTCGGTGCTATTCCCGCTGGACGGTTGTACTTCTTCTTTTCTTTTTCCGCCATGTTCATACTGCCTTTTCAAATTTTCTAATTGTTCGTCCCACTTTTCTTGTGAAACTTCTTTCTTTTTTGGTCTATTTTTTCTTTGATTTTTTTGCATTTTTATTACTTCCTGTCTAAATATAAACCGCAGATTTTGCATCTTAAAACGGGTGGAGTTTTGCCAACCAAACCAAGATTAATTTCTTCTCTATCATAATGTTTACAAGTTTGATGTGGACAATATCCATAAAATCCTTTAGAAAGATTACAATTGAAGCAAAGCACTTGATACCCTTCTGGATAATTATTCTTGATGAGCCAGAGATAGAACGCCCATCCGTTACGAGTTTTCAATTGTCTTCGATGAGCGTTTCCGCCGCCATTAACGTGGTCAATTGATAGAAACTCAATATTGGTTTCCCCACAACAGGCACACTTAGGTGGGTCGCCACCGTAGTGAATAATCACAATCATCTTTAGTTTTCTATGATAACGATTACTAGCATCTCGAATTCGTTGTTTATTTCTTTCTCTCCAATCATTCAATTTAGTCAAAAACCTTTTATGATTGTTTCTTCTCCAATCTGCCGAACGCTTATCTAGTTTATCTTTATTCTTCTTACGATAATCCTTATTCCATTGTTTTTGTTTTTTAGGGTCTTTATATGGCATATTCTTTCACCTGAGTAATAAGAAGTATAAACCAGTATTTAAGCCTTTCTGTTCTACTTAACAGTTTTTTATTCATTTTTTTCTTTCCTTCGTCTGTAGATTGGACATTGTAATTTGTCGCACCAGTTGAGGTCTTCAATTGTGGTACAACGATATGGTTTCCACTTATGACTTTTCTCTATCTCTGGAACTTTAGTTTTAAAGAACCACTCAAGTTGGTCCCGACATTTACTACTAATAGGATTATCCCCGTCATAATCGTGAAAACATCTAAATAATTCCTTCATCTTTTCGAAAGTATTATACCCAGCCCAATATGCTTCAAGTTCAAGAGCCAAACGCATTTGATGACCCATTTCCCCAGCTTCCATTCGCCGTTGAAAACAAGGTCTAATCTTGCCTACGAATCCATGAGACATTTCCCAATTCTCTTTATGCTCTTCTTTGTTCTTAATAACCGCGAGTTCCCTCTTTTTGATTTCATCGTATGCCAAACCAACCCCACGTAACCAATCCTCATCTTTCAGACCGTTTAACCTAAAATCGTCTATACCACGAAACTTGGCTTTTGTGATTTTATCCCCTTCTATATCCTCAATAAGATAGCATTCTTCACCACTTACTTCATGAACAGAAGTTGGTATTCTACACATCCGTTTGAAATCTCCAATAACTGCATTATCGAGATATTCATAACCGCCTTTTTTGTCTCGCATAAATTCACGTTGAAGTTGATAATATGTCTCTTTAAGAACTTCCTCATTGTTGTCCGTTACCGTGTAAACTTTATCAAGATAGATATAAACATGGAATCCTTTTCTTGTTTTTACTACAAGCGGAATAATACCTCTTCCCTTTAGCTTAGATAGGAAAAAGCTAACTTCTTTTCGCATCTCTATTTTTCTTTTCTCATAAACTACTTCGCGTTTAGCTAGGTCCTTTATTCTTTGTTCTAACTTCTTAACGAATGTTTTATCTGCATAGTCAAAGTCAAAGAACAACTTTTCTATTCCAGAAACTTTCTCGTGGGCATCTCTAGGATTAACACTAATGAAAGCTGGCTTCTTCTGAACACAACAGTCTTCCATAAATTGAAATATGTCGTTAGGATTATCTGTAAAATACTGTGCTGGGTCCGCCAGTTCTCTACCAAGCATCCCAAAAAATTCTAGAAGAAATTCCTCTTTAGATATATGGTCCTTATCCAATTAGATTTTCCTCACAATTTCGGTCTGCACGTTTTACAAACATTTGTTGCCAATAATTGATACATCTTCGTCCTTCATTCTTTCCACAATATGTGCATTCTTCGCAACTTATCCATGTGCCGTCTGGCTGTGTAAAAACATCTTTGTCCATCTAATCATCTGTATATGTATCTTTTATGTATTCTAAATACTTAGCCCATGATTGGAATATTTTTGTAGAGCAACCTATAAGCCATGCTGGAAGTTTTATGGGCTTCAAACTTCTATCAGTTACAACGAGCAATGGCTTCTTGAGATAAAACTGCAAAGTTGCTTCACCGTAAGTTCCACAGATTTCATATCCATTATCTTCTGGAACATAAAGAGTAATGAAATCGCATTTTTCAACCATCTTCAAATCTGGGGGAATAACAATGTTTTTTACAAAAGCTCTTACTTTATCAACTTCTCCATTTTCCATCCATATCTTTAGCTTGGCTCTGTTTTTTCCTAACCTATCTCCGCCAGTTTCTCCCATAGGATTTAAAACTTCTATTCCCATTCTTGATAATGAACCACCTATATTTTGTCTCCATTCCATAGCACCCTTTTCAATGACTACACCTATAGGTCCAGCTAGATATGTACTTGTCATCTTTTCCCCATCTCTAATATCTTCTTTGCCAAGTCCACATTTTGCTCCTTTAGTCTCCTAGATACTTCGTCAAGCACCTTAATAAATTTTTCCCTCGGTTCTCCACGAAGAAGTTCGGAGACCATAGCAACACGAGAAGGATTAGCATAAAGCAATGCTCTAATCGCATCACCAATTGGATGACACCCAAAGCAAAGTTCGCTAGTATTTTCTACAGCCAATATAGGATTTTCTCTTACTGTATTAGGTTGATAAGCATACCACCAATGATGAAGAGCGGTTACTCTTATTTCACCGTCAGCAACAGATTTTCCACAAGAGTCGCATACATGCTTTCGGGGGTCAAATGGTAAAGTAACTACTATCCCATGACCGTGAGCAGTTTCATATCGTACTTTATAATCTTTCTTTTTCTCTGACATTTTTTTATCTTCTAATTTTCCAATTTCTCCATAGGTCTTCGCCATATCTAGCGATGAAATCTCTGTCTTCTTGAGTAAGACTTCTGAGCCAATCTCTTCGCTTTTTGAGTCTTTCTTCTGCTCGTTCATCTCGTTCGTTTTGGGGTTCTGGTTGCTCATCTCGTTCGTCCTCGAAAAATTCATCTTCTTCTTTATATTGCTTAGGTTGTTGCTCAGGCTGTTCCGACATCTTCCTCAATTCCATCTTCTTCTGCATCACAATACATCGCTTCATAACATTCTTTATGGAAATAAAGATGTTTGCTACGATGATGTTTTGAAATTACATCTTGTGTCCATTTAACTACTGTCAATGAGATTTGAGTTTTACAAACAGAGCATTTGAGTAAAGATTTCTGTGTCGATTCTTGAAATTCCAAGTCATCTGGATAAGTAACTGGCGCATTGCAATTTGGACATTTTGTACTACCCATAACTACTATTTCTCTTCCAAAGCCTTTACCAACTTCGAAGATACAATGAGTAGCACAACATTTAAGTGAGCCGTCTTTGAACATCCCTCTACCACGAAGAATAGATTCGATGTGCGGTGTGTAAGTGAATCCCATATTCTCACCTAAACTGGGGGTTGCTCCATTTTTTCTTCTGTCTGCTCTTCGCCTTTCTTCTTCTTTTTCTCTTTGTCTTTTAGCTTTTCAGCCATTTCTCTTTCATATGATTCTGCTTTTTCAAGAACTTCTGCCGCTTTCTGGGTATCTGGTAAATCCTCTATTCCATTAATAGTTATGAGATATGGTCGCTCAGATAAAGGTTTCCAATCTGAATCAGTTAGTCGTGCAATGCGAAGGTTTCCCTGTGCCCGTCTTAGGAACATAACATATGAGGCTTGGTGTTCTATTGATGCCCCACCAACCGCGTGGAAACTTGCCCATTTTGGCATAAATGCACTAGCATTAGGCGACTCATAGATTTGTGTAGTGAATATCAGAGCGCATTCGTAAGCCTTTGCTATTTCTGTTCCAGTTATCATAAGTTCCCTAATCGGTGGTTGCTTCACTTGAAGTTCCTGTCGTCCCGCAAATTCTATTCCACGGAATAATTTTGTCAATGAGTCGATGATTATCACGCCAATTTTTCCTATGCCTTCGTCTGCTGGCGATGGCAATTGTGCAAGAGTCATCATTAGTTCGACCCAATTTGCTGGCTGAAACAGTTTGATTTTGGCAAAGACAACTTTATAATCTAATTTTCTTGAGTCACACATCTCTTTTATTCTGGACCATTTGAATGAACCTTCACAATCAATGTAAATGACTGTATCTGGGCATAAAACTGCAACTGTAAAACAGGTTTCTGTCTTTCCAGAACCATATTCTCCAAAGAGAAGCATGGACGAACCAGCCTCAAATCCGCCGCCTATCATATCATCAATAAGCGTCCCAGTTTTGAGTTTTATCTGAGCCTGTTCTTTGTCATATGCCGCAAATGGGTCAACTGGTTTTATCTTTTTGCCTTTATGGTCTTTGTAAAATTGAACTATCTTCTTCTCTTTTTGGTCTGCCAAATCGCCTATAATATCTGTAATTTGCTTTTGTGTTTCCTCTGGCATTAACCTGTCGCCGTCCTAATTCTAGGCATGAACTCATCTACTGCCTTTTTGATGTTTTCCCAATCCTTTTCGAAATTTATTCCCATTTTCTGTTTTCGTTTCCAGCCGCCCATTTTATCATTCCATTGCCAGAGATAGACCATTATCTTATCATGCCCAAACATGTTGCCGAGCAAGACGGCACACCACCATTTTTGAGTTTTATAGATGGTGCGGTAGTCTATGACTTGGATGGCTTCGTCAACTGGAAGTTGTTCTTGTTCTTGTTTTGGTTGTTCTGTCATATTTTATCAACTCGTATATTCTGATGATTTTTCTTGGGCGATTTGTTCTTTCGCCTCTTCAATCTGAGCGAGAATATTTATGACATGTCTTTTCCCGCTAATCTTCATATGAGTATCCATAAGTAATTCGGTTAAAAGCCCATAAGCATCATAACCAGTAATAGCCAAATTATCAAAAAGGACTCTTAGAATTGTAGATACAAGAGCTAGACGTTTATTGATATTATCTTTAACTTCTGGTCCCTCATTACAAGCTCTAGCGAGATACATAGCCAAGACTTGAAGAGTTCGGTTCAATTTAATATAATCTTCGCTCATATCTATTTTATTTTTCCAGATAGCTTGATTTTCTGGGGTTACATGTGGCGGAATCTTAGTAAAGAGGTCTTCCAAATCAATATCCAAATGAAGCATTTGCTTCTTTTTCTCTTCTGGCGCGGGTAATGCTTCACGTTTTTCTGGTTGTTCTGTCATTTAACATACCTCACACGGCTTATTCATATATTCTTCTGTTTTAGTAACACGATAGACTTTGAATGGATGACCCTCAATTAGAATCATGGTTATCGGTGTAACTTTATTAATTTTGAGAAGTATTGCCAATACCATTTCTGTACGAAAAGCAGTTCCGCCAAAATCTAAACGTAATTTTCCAAGTATAGGAGTACAAAATTTCTGATGAGTATCTATCCAAAGAGTAAGAGAAATAGGTGTTGAATAAAGCATAGTCTTATAGTCCCTCTTTATCTCATTCAGAACATCCTGAATGGACTTAAATTTCTCAACCATCTACGTTCACAACAACTATGTTAGCTTACGAGTATATAAACCTTGCGGTTACTCATCAAAAACCATACACGGAATTTTTTTCCAACTGAGTTTCTTTAATGCTCTTTGCCTATGATTTCCATCTACAACCTTATATAAGTCCCCAACTTTAGAAACATATAATGGCTCTTTCAAACCATTTTGTTCTATGTCTTTTATTAGTTGCTCTACATCGAGATTCCAAATATCTGGGTCAATTATTTTTTCTATGGGAACCATTTCAAAATGAGATTTATAAAAAGGTGGATGAGGTCTTTGTGACATTTTTATACCAACTTAAAATAGGATGCCAATGGGACGCTTTACTAATATAAACCCATCAATAATGATTCTTGTTAACCTCTGTGGACCGCGCTCTGGTTCAGACTCCCTAGAAATTATATCGTAGAAATAGACTATTCCAGATTCGTCATCACCTCTATATTTTACAAAATATTTAATAATCTCATCAGCTAAAACACTTGCTGGTTTGGCTTGTGCAACTATTTCGTCACCATTATCATCAAATAATTGGTATTCTTTCTCTGCCCAAACGTGTATTGAAAAAGCATAAGTAGCATAATGACCACGTTCTATTTTAGTTATTTCACGCCCATAAATACGTTCTGGAATAGTTTCGTTTCCAAGTCTAAGAAGCACTACTGGATAGTTGTTTTCCAAATAGTAATCTGCCGTTTTCCAATCTCCACGAACATGAATTTCTTGAGGTTCAAGTTGTGAATCAGCTAACGCAATAATTTCCAGCATTGCATCTTTTACCGCAGTTATTCTTCCAATTGTTATTGGAGCAAGTGACTTTATACAAACATCAATTGATGTTGTTCTTGAAATTCCGAGTTTTTTGAATACAACATCTACTTGGTCTGTTCTTATATTACGTAGCGCAAACAGAGTATCAATAAGGTCTGTAACCGTAATGTTAAGTTTTTTGAGCAAAGTATCAATAGAGTCTGTTTTTGTTATTCCTAACTTTTTAAAGACTACATCAATAGAATCTGTCTCAATTACTCCGAATTTCTTAAACAACACATCAACCGAATAAGTCTTTGTAGCTCTTAGTTTCTTGAGCAATACATCGATTGAATCTATTGCAGTTATTCCGAATTTCTTAAAAATAACATCAAGAGAATCGGTCTTTAAAACCCCAAATTTTTTGAAGAGAACGTCTATCGAGTCCGTCTTAGATACTTTCAATTTCTTGAAAATAGTATCTATTGTGTCTGTTTTTGTAATCCCTAGTTTTTCATAAAGAACATCAACATCATATAATTGAGTAAGTGCCGCCGCTTGTGCAAAAATGACATCTAAATTATAGGTAGGTTTGATACCAAGTTTCTTAAACATGGTATCTATAATGTATGTTCCTGCTATTAATGCTTCTAGCCCATAGCCTTGAGTAATAAGCATTTGGTTAGGTCCGAGTCCTTGCGTGACTATTTTCAAGTTAGGTCACGCTCACGGTGTTGGTTGACGTTCGTAAACATCCTGTTCGGCTGGTTCCCCTGCCGCGTTTTTCAAATCAAAAGTTCGTATCGGAGTCACACCATTATCATCATAGATTATCAGTTGGTTATTTAATATCTTCCATCTATTTTGATTCAGTTTCTTTATTGTCGCAATGTCATCTGATTGAAGGTTGATGCCTTGACTTGTGACTTGAAAAACAACTTCAACATTTCCACTATCTGGCGAAATTGTTCTAGCAGTTTGGTCATCTGTAATAAGTGTGCCAATGATTGTGAATTGATATGTCCCGTTATAGAGTTTAATTTTCCAGCCGTCCAGAAGAACAAAAATTGAGTCGCTATAAACTCCACCACCCATGCCGAATTTTCCATATGCCGCTATTGGACAAGTGTAAGCCATTCCTTCTTGAGAATCAACCCAATCCATTGCGGCATTATATATTTCCAGAGCAGTAATACTTGTTCCAGATGTAATCTTTATGAGTTTTGGTGTGGGATAAAATTCGATTGCCATTAGCTAACCACCACGTCAGGATTCATATCGAGAAACTGTTCTAGTGGATACCACTCTTTCCATGACCTAAAATGACCAATTATAATGACTTCTGCATAGTTTTTAGTTACTGCAATTCCGCCATTAACTCTATCGGGGATTTGCATAGTTATCTTATGAACGTAAAGGACATCTCTTGGTTTTCCATTGATGTCAATAATATGAATGACTTTTTCCATCTAGTAGCACCTGACGTATAATATAAAGAAGAAGGGGGTATTTAAAGGTTTCGGTAGATTATGGTTGATATATTCCGTCTGCCGTTCTGATTGCTGTAATCGTTGTAGTTCCAGATGCAAACGAGCCAGCTACTTGGAATGGAACCCATGCCTTCAGTCTTACTCTTGTAACAATGTATTTGGTCGAACCAGAGTATTTTAGACTTATAGTTACTTCTCCACTTCCATCAGCAAGTCCGTCTATGTATGGATTATATGCTTTGTCGGCTGAGTCATATGTTTGTCCTGTTGGAGAGGCTAAAATGAATTGGTCATTTGCGGGTGCTCTATTAATCGATGTATAGTTGTAGATGTCTTCGTGTTCTGTGCTAAGTCCGTAGTCCACAACAACTCTAACCACACCTGTAGTTGGAGCGTCATCTGCAATTGCACCTGACACTTCAATATAGGATTGATTGTTTTGTGATGTAAGAGTGTATTGGTTCTTTTTGATTGTTGTCAAACCAGTACCCGTACTTTCGCACACGAGAACTCTGTCGTCTGTTGGACGACATGATACTACTACTAGAGCCGAACTTGTTGGCGGGTCTTCTGTTGCATTTAAGGCATCAATTAATGAGTAGCTTTCTGAATCTGCACCAGCAACGCTTTCTATCCAAACGCCTCTTGCACCGAAGAACTTTCCACCAGCGAATGTGCCGAATGGAGATGCTTTCTTTATCTGTGTGAAAGTTGTGTCTGCCGTTTGGTAGAATTCACCGTTATAGACATAGACTGTATTTGAGCCGTTTGTTGGTCTGCATTGGAATGTAGAAGTTCTTTGAGTTATTCCTTTCAGCAATTCGTAAAGAACTTCAACTGTTTGGCTTGCACAATAAATCAGAACATTGTATGGTTGCAAACCGTTAGGATTATTCAGGTCTTTATCGAACGTGTCTGCAAATGTGACTGTACTCGAAGTTGTTGCTGAGAATGTATTTGTAGCAATTGCACCATCTTGAACTGCAATACCATCTGTTGCACCTGTCAGAGAATCTTCATTAGCAAAAGTTCCTGAAACACCAGAAAGGAAAAGTATGCCTTTTACACCTACTCCTTGTGGGTCTTGTTGAACTCTTCGTAGAGTGCCAGTTCCAGCAGAACCAGATGTAATTACTTGACCAAGTGTATCGAAAACGTCTGTCAATGTGTCAAACTTTACTTCCTCAAGAATCTCGATTGTCTCGGAATTCTGGAAAGTTCCCTCAATGCTCAACAGCGTAAATGGCGAAGTTGTATTCGCAATCAAAGCAGTTGCATGGCTCGTTGCTCCGTGAATGCATTTGTATGCAACGGCGGCATCACCAGATGCTCCCGTGAAGGTTATTGTTCCGTTCACAAATCCTATCTTGATTACTTCTAAGTAACTCAGAGCCGTTGCAATTGCTACCTGATTGTCTAGGTCGTTAGACGTAGCCAAAGGTACAGCATTTCTACCACCAGAACCCAAATCAACTGCAAAGTAGTCATAGAGGTCTGTATAGACACGAGCGTAAACAGTTACGTTCGCATTATCAATTTCGGTCCCATATTCTTTGACTTTCACTATAACGTCAATATGACCTGTGCTCCACCAGCCATTTATTTTTGAGCCAGCTTGGTAGATGTAAATTTGTGTGCCAGATTCAATCGTACCCAATGTATATAGGTTTGCATAGAGGTCTTCACCTGTACTGTCTTCTGCGGTTGCAGTTCCAAGACCAGTTCCACCATTGATAGTTATTGCTTCGGGTGGACTGATTGCTGTGGTTGTTCTAACCCACCAAATTCTTCGCGTGTTATCGTATGCCAGAAGTGCACCTTTATCTGCCGCATCCCAAATAACTTGCTTTGTGATGTCAGAGAAGATTGCACTTGTGTAACCAGATGCTTGAAAAGTAATCATCGAAATTACGGTGTCGCCTCTTACGGTTGTAATTGCACCTAGATATAGATATTTGGTAGTTTCATCATCTATGAACCACCCATTAATTAATGAATAGGCGTTCGGAGTCTGAGCAGACATAGGAACATCATCGTCCATCATGCCTTGAGCATCAAAAACGTCCATGAGCCAAGAATAGAGAGCGTTTACTGTATAAGTTGTTACCGTTCCACCTTGTCCCCAAGCGTACTTATTCCAAATACGTTTATTCACATAATCTATCGTGAAGTCAGTATCTATCGTCATATCGTAATCACTTCTTGGAATTAAAGGTGAAAGGACTATATAAATGTATCGTTAGTTATTATCAAAAAATGTTAAGTTATGGAGTATAGTTAGGGTCCGCAATCCAAATAGCCGTAACGTCTAGTCCGTTTGCTGGAATAGTCAATGTTACTTCAAATGGTAAATATCCTTTATATCTTGCTCGAACTTTCACAGCAATTCCAGTAGTTTCATAGGATGTAGAAGCCTTATAGTATCCCGCGTTCTGGTCGTCTGCTGTTGATGCATCTGTGTCCATTATCTGGGTCATGTCACTTGCTTTGTAGATTGCAACAACAGCATAGTTAGTTGGTTCGCTTCCGCTTTTGACGTGTCGAACTGTCAAAGTTACTGATGTTGCATAAGTGATTACACTTCCAGCGGGGTCATATGTCGAAGGTGCGGGACTACATCCAGAATCGTAACTAACCGCTATTGTACTTCCATAAGTGTTGTGACCATCATATGTACAACTTGAGAAAGACAAACTATTATATGTGAATGGTCCCGCAACTGTGATTTCTATTGCGGTCTGACAAGCAATAAAATCTGTATAAGTAACATGGTGCGATGTACTATTAAATTGTAGCGCGTCACCAGTAGAATTGAGAAATTTGCTATATGTAATGATTGCGGTGCTTGCGATAACTTTAGCACAGGTTTCAAAAGTGCAACTTAGGACTTCTTTGTTTATGTTATACGCTGGCAAAGTAATTGTGCTTGCTCGGATGAATGTGCATCCATAAAGACCGTAATAGGTAACATCTGTATCTGAGAAGTCCATTGTATATCTGTATGAACTAGATTGAGACATGACGACAAGACCAGAAATACCTTGAGAACCTGACTTTGTTCCAAAATATATCTTGGTTATGTACGAAGAAGTACCTTGACCATATATTCGATAGAAGGTATCAGTAACCGTAGTGCTAGATTTGAAAACAACAATTTTGCTGGTATCCTTAAAGTAAGTAGATTCAGCGGTAGCACCCGTTTCGTATCCAATATTTATTTGACCTTGAATGAAGTAAATTCCGTTGAGATATTGGACTACTCCGTAAGCATTTGTATTGCCGCTTGGATTTGGAGTATCTGCCGCATTCAAATCTGATAATGCGACAGGAGCACCCTCATTCCCACCAGTAATAGTCAAACCAGTTCCGTATCGCCAAGCATCAAAGTAAATGAATCCTTTTGCCGCAACTGTGTCTGCTTTATAACCAACATAACGAACTGCGGTTTTGATAAGAGTTCCACTAATACGACTAGGAGTAGATGCTAGTTCGATACAATAAGCAATCCAACCAGCGTGAGGAAGTGTATCACTTCCAGCAATATCCCACTCAGAATAGTTTCCAGATGTATCCGTTACTCTTATTCTGAGTCCTGTTGAACCTTTGACTTGAAGAATGGAAGTTCGGTTAAAAGAGAACCAACAATAGATAGCCTTGCCAGTTAAATCAGTTCCACCAGCACCCAAATCGTAATCTGCTCCACGATTTCCCGCTGATGCTTTGTAATCTTGTAAGTTGTAAGTTCCCTGAATAGGGTCGTAAATAGTATTGTCTGCTACCGCAAGAGTACCAGTACCAGTTGTAGCCCAACCTGTTAGTGCTTCACACATTGAAATTGGAGTCATTTTGGCATAAACATTTCCAGCCATTAAGGACCACCAGCATCAGCTAAGGGGCGTTTTGCGAGTACATACCCCTCAATTATTACTCTTGTCAATCGTTGTGGACCACGTTCTGGTTCGGATTCTCTTGCAGTAAGTTTGTCGAAATACCAGATTCCAGAAGTTTCGTCACCAGTATAGAGCAGAAGAACATCCATTATTTTATCTGCCAATTCACTTGCTGGTTTCGCTTGAGCCTGAGTCTCGTCCGCGCCCTCATCGAATAACTGATATGATTTTTCTGCCCAGACGTGTGCTGAAAATTTGTAAGTTACAAAATGACCACGTTGAGTTGCGCTTAATTGTCGTCCATAAACATGCTCTGTCATATCCTCAGTTCCAAGTCGAAGAGTCACTACTGGGTAGTTTTCTACAACATAAAAATCTGCTATTTTCCAATCTGGACGAACGTGAGTTTCTTGTGGTTGAAGCTGGTCGTCTGAACTGGAAATAATCCGCAACATTTCGTTTTTTACTGGTGTCATTCTACCCTCATTTGTAGGAGCAATTATAACATCTATAGAGGGAGTTTTCTTTATATCCTTCTTTTTAGTTTGTGTATCTATGCTATATCCTTTATTTTTCGTTGACATGACTAGCCCTCTGCACCTACTCCGCTGTATGTCTTGAATCCTATTCCAGCTAAGAATGATTCGACTTCTCTTTCCAGACGAGCCTTAGTAAACTCCAATGTTTCTCTATCGGGAGATACTGAAAGAGCGTCAGAACTTTGTGTGAAAGCTGTTGAACGTTGTCTAATTCCTATCAAATATTCGAGCAGTAGTATCCCAGCCATCTTTGCGCTACCAATACTTATATCTTCTGGAACTTCTTGCTTGAATGGGTCAAATGAATAGGTTACTTCTAGTTCGTCTGCAATAGCAGAAATTTCACTTCTTGACCAACATAGTAATCCTTTTGGTGTTGTGAAGAATATTCCATCGTTCCAGTTTAGGTTGTCGATGTGAAATACGCATGGCTTGTCGCATTCTATTGTGAAGTATTGAACTGGAACAAAAACCCAATTTGTGCCGCCCGCATAACCTTGCATAATCATGAATTTTAGAGCAACTATCTGCCATGTGTCTGGCAAAGCTGGATTAAACTGTAATGTCATGTTGAAATTGTTGTTTCCACAATAGAATTCCTGAGAAACACTTCGTTCCAGAACATCATACATTCTGAAAGTAAACTTTACTGTAGGGTCATCTACTTTCATCCAGAATGCAAGATAGTCCCACGGATACTGTTGTTTTGCCAAGTTCTTAGTTTTTGGAAAGATAATCATTCCGCCAGTTGAATTAGTTACAGTAACTTTCAAACTTGCTGTTCCAGCCATAAAATCGTCTTCATCTTTTTCTATTGTAGTGGTAGGAGAAGCAACATGAGGAAGGTCATCAACATCCCATTCTTTTCCGTTTATCGTACTTTCTGAACTTACAACTGTATCGTCCTCAGTCAAATCGTCACAATTTCTAGGAAAAGGATATTTCATTCGTCTTTTGTTAGAATAGATTGCAAAAACTTTTTCTACTCGATTAGTTGGGTCATAATAATCGAAAAATTCATATTCGTCTTCCATTGGACCAAAATCTCTAGTCTGTTCGTTGAAGTGGAAAACGTGATATTCTTTTCGAATTGTATATGGAAGACCCATTTGATGGCGAATCCTCTGGTCTGCTACTTTGATGTAGCTATTAATCAAAGTAGTTACATCATTTGCAACTTTATTTGCACCCATCATTTTTTGAACAACTGTTGAAGACATTCCTGTTACAGAATATACTTGGGCTTCTGTTGACCAATACCCAAGTGCAGTTGATGAAATCATCTGATTAGACTGTTTATCTTCTGGGTTAACTGTCATGTATGTTCATCTCTTTTACGATGCCCCCGAACTTTTAAGCTAAAGTCCAGCCGCACCCTAAGAGTAATGTATCGTTCTCCTATTTAAATGCATCGCTTCTGCTATACAAAAAAAGTTAAAAAAAAGATAGGGAAAGATAGTCGAACAATCTACCTAGCTTGGTTTCCCAAACTAAGGCGTATCGCCCAATTCTATCTTGCAAACACCTGTTGATTGGACCAGAACTGGCTTCACCCTTACGCTTGACACATAGTACGTGTATGCCCATTGTGTCCAATAGAAGTTGCGGGTTTCGAGTCGCCGCTTCCAAGCCATCAGACAAACAGGACCACGACCAGTATCATTCGGAAAGACGATGTATGCATATTTGTCCTCGCCTTGAGTCAAATCGGATGGAGTTCCACCGACACCTGTGCCCGAAAGCAAAGGTGACTTCAAGACACGACAACCAGCGTACATGCCAATTTCTCCTTCCATCATTCGTCCCAAGTCATAAAGCGTATAACGCTTTGAGTCAAGGAACTGGGTCTCTTGCAACATCTTTGCGGCACAGTCTGGGGAAACAATCAGGAACGGTGGATTAGCTACGTCCACAACCCAATTGACTTCTTCCATCTCTGCTAATGCCAACACAACTGTACTATAACCCATTCCAGCGGAAGGGGAGTAAGTTGTTCCAGCACCAGCTTCGAATGTGTCAGCTATCAATGCATCAAGATACTCCATAATGGCGAGTCCCATGTTTCTCAAGTGGAGTCTAACCCACTCGATGTTTGGGAAATCCTCAAGCAGTATGTCCGACAAGTTAGTGGCAGAGAAAATGGGGTCCGTTACAGACACATACCAGTTACTCACGCCCTTAGTTGTAGCGACCATACCGACTGATGGGTTGACTAGGTTTGCTTCCGTGATTGTACTTGCGTACATGTGGGTGAGGAACATACCACGAATCGTGTTACCTGTCGCGCCAATCAAGGAGAAATCCTCAAGTGGCAGAGTCAGGAAAACAAGAGGTCGTCTGGGAAGTTCGAACACTTCACTATAAATCAGGAAGGGAGTTGCGCCTAATCCCGAAACTACGGTAGAAGCAGTTAAGGTCTCTTCAATTGTTATTTCAGTCATTTTTCTTATCTCCGTTTTTAGTTAATCAACTGATTAATATGTAAGAACGAGTATATAAGTCTTATGTGACAGAATAAGTATATTCCGAAAGATTTAAATAGTTGGATATATACTATATATATGGTGAAAGATATGAAATGCGACATCTGTGGAACAGAATTTGTTGGAAGAAAAGGAAGATACCCTGCTAAATATTGCTCAGATGAATGCCGCTACAAAGGACAACTTAAAAAGCAACTTGAATGGAAACATAAAGAACGAGCAAAAAAGAGAATGAAATGGTTAGTGGACCATCAAGAATTTGTAGAAGATAAACCACTAGAAAAAGAATGTTGGGTTTGTGGGTCCACAGAAAATCTTTTGAACCATCATGTAAGATACCATATTAGAGTAATAGAGAAAACTTTGTGTCGTTCGTGTCATGAATGGCTTCATAAGGCTTTACTTAAATTCAGAAAATGTGCTCCATCACATCGTTAATTAGAAAAATAGAAAACCAAAAAAAGTTAGGGATAGTAGATTTTTATTCTACTATTTACTTGATTGCCGTCTGCCAACAGACTTAGGAAGTTTGTATGGTGGAAGGTTTATATGCGATTCCTCATCAAGAAATATCTTCTCTTGACGATACCTTTTGATAACGGCTATCGCATCTGCATTGTCAGTCAATATGACATCTTCGAGCAGAATGGCTTCCGAATGCATTTCACCCTCATCAATAGGGTCAATCTTCTCGGTGAAACCTTCTTGCTCACATGAGCGGAAAACACCTGTCGGAAGAACCATGAACTTCGTTTTGTCTATGCCTTTGCAAGCACCACATGGAAAGTCTTTCTGTTGAAATAGCCATTTCATACGGTGAACTTTACCAGCCTCTCTACCTTCTGCTGTTTGTTCTCGTGCCAATTGATACCAAACAACTTCTTTGAGATGTCTGTGCATCGGACTTATAGGATATTCATCTTTGTCTGTCATAGTCATTCACCTATATACTTTCAGGTTGTCCACCCTGTTGTCTTCGCTTGAGTTCCTCTTGTGCGCGTTTGCTTAGACCAAGTTCCTTGAATGTCGGAGTATTTTCAGAAGTTTCTACTGGTGGTTGACGCATTTCATCATAGTTTTTCTTAACTAATGATGCCCACTTCTTTAGAAGTTCGTTCAAAGCGGCTTTAGCTTCGGCGGCACGTAACTTGTCAGGACCTTTCTCTAGTTCCTGTAGATAACGTACCATTGCTCCATAACTATCGAACTTCATATGCATCAAGTCGGTTGGTTGTGGATTACCCATTTGAGCGGCATTAAGCGGAGCTTGTCCTGCTGGCGGTGGTGTGGCTGGTTTTCCAGCGGCGGCGGCATCAGCGGCGGCTTTCGCGGCGGCATCGGCATCTGCCTTTGCTTTTGCGGCGGCTTCCTCTGCTTTCTTGCGCTCGCCTTCTTGATACGACTTGAACTGGTCCTCTCCAACCTTCATTTGTTTCTCAAGGACGTTCATAGTGTATTCCATTGCGGCGATACCTTCAGGAGTGCTCAATTTTGCCTCTATTTCCTTGACGCGCTCAGGGTCCTTTAGAAGAGCGGTAGCCTTTTCCTTGACGGAATTACGTTTCTTCTCAAGTTCCTTCTCGGCGATTATGCCAAGTTTGTTCTTGAGGTCTTCTGTCTCTTCGCCAAGTTTCTTTGAGGCTTCGGCATCTATGATTTTCTGAGCCTCAATTGCCTTGAGTTTCTTCTCCATCTCTTCCTTTTCCTGTTTTGCCTTAGCAAGTTCCTCGGCAAGACGTTTGGTTTCAGTATTGTCAACAGTTATATGAATTTCCTTTTCCTTCGGCTTGTTGTCTTCTGCTGGTTTCGGATTCTTATCTTGTTCGGACATTTTTCATATCTCCATTATTTGTTTATTGGTAATAGAGTACACAGACGAGTATTTAAAGGTTATGGCTGGTGTAATACAATTTTTGATAATGCATTACAAAAGACTTATATAGGAGACCATACCCTTTATATACCTGTGATGCATATGACACAATCCAAGAATACGTCCATCCGTTTGGGAGAAATATTAGATAATTTGATAAACCAATATGCCGCCTTTATGGGTATGAAACGCTCGTCTGTTATACGACAAGTGTTGATGGAAGGTCTTTTCCAGAAAACCAAAGCCGCGCAATTCCAACACTTCGAAGAATGGATAGGACAAAGAGAAGCATTCACGTTACTTACTAAGTGTGAAAAATGTGGCTCAGAAAAATGTCTTGGATTCTTTCATATAGACGGAAACATAGATAATATCTCCACAAACAACATAGTTACTCTTTGTGTTCCTTGTATAAACGCATTTCAAAGCTGGAAACTAAATCAAAATGGTATAGAGAAATTTATTGAGTGGTTCTTTGCCTAGAGCGATATATGAATAGGTGGAACTTCGATTTCGGTATCTTCCTCAATCCACATCATAGATTCTTGAATGACTTTTGGCTCGGCGGTTTCTATCTTAGCATCGTCAACGCCAGCGGGCATATCGGGAGACAATAGTTGAACGTGATTCACTATCATACTTAATATCTTTGTAATTTTTCTGCCAGCTACATCAAAGAACGCTTTACCAAACCCCTTTCCGCCTATGCTAATTCCCCAACCTTTCTTGATTTCACTAATCAGATTAGGGAAGTTTTCATTGCCGATAATGTGTGCTCTGAATTTGATTTTTCTAGCCGCGTTATCAATCCACGTTTCTGTGATTTCGCCAACGCGAGCAAACGCTTCTTTCAGATGCATATTTCTTGTTAGCTTACCAGTATTCGGGTCTATTCTTGTTGTGGTCCCGAAAAATATTGGTGCACCTATAGCTGTTTGTGCTATTTGGTCCATCATATCAAGAGTGTATTGATTTCCGTTCCTAGAGATTCCTTCTGAAAGAAGAGTTCCAGTAACCATAGCAACACCTATAGCACTCTCTTCAATTTCTATTGCCAAAGGTGAAGTATATTCAAAATCGAATCTCATTGATTCTTCAATTTCGGTCATTCAAACATCCACTCCCAAATTTCTTTCTTTATTGTGAGTACATCTATTTTTTCTGTTCTGAGTAGTTCATTTTCTATTTCTGGCGTAATCAGAGTTTCCTCGAAATCAAGAAAATCTACACTAACCTGAATATCAGTTACAAGAAATGATTCATGAACCGAATAATCGTGAGCTTTTATCCACGCTTTGGCTTGTGCCAAAGTATATCGACTTCTCGGAAATAGAAAAGCCTGAATCTCTGACCCACCACCTTTCTTAAAACCTATAATAGCTCTAATTCCTTTACCCAGAAGTTTCACTCGCATACGAGTGAATTTGCTCGGACTAGCTACTCGAATCCGAACGTAGTTTGCTGTCTCTTCAACTGGCATAATAGGTCACTATGATTTATTTTCCACAAGGGCAATCGTGACTTTTATCCTGAATTTCAGGTGGTGTCACGGCTTTCTTTCGTTTTTCAGCTTCTTCGGGTGTTTGTGTAAAATCGATTGATTCTACTTTCTTTTTCCGAAGTTCTTCAAGTTCTTTTTCATGAGCAACAGCATCTAATGTTTGTTTTGGTTCTTGATTAGACATATTTATTCCATTCCTATTTCTTTGAGATACCAACGGATGACTTCATCTCTATTCTCAGGTACAGCAATTCCTTCTGTTTCGCTTACTTCAATTCCGTATTTCTTTGCTCGTCTTCGCAAACAAGCAAGAATTCTAGCTTTGATAGCCGTAGAAAACTTTGATTTCTTCAATTGTGCCAAACCATTACGAACATGACGAGCATCATGAGCGGGAAATGACCTATCGGGTCCACAGAATGCGGACGATGGCAGATTTGCTCGTTCAGCATAGGAAAGTTTTGCCTCTTCAATGGTGACATTCTCCCCTTCGTAAATAGAATACCATTCTTCATCCATTTTGGTCACTACTCTGGGAAAGAATAGACGTGCGGACTATATAAATCTATTGGTTAATACTAACAGAAATTGATAAAAAAAGAAGGAAAGTATTATATTACTTTCTCAATGGGGCTTTTGGTATTTCAAAATGGGTGTTTTTCCCAGCAGAAACGTATTGTCCACCGATAGAACGGATTAGTTGAGCAACTTTAGCGAAGTTCTCAGGACCCAAAAACGATGATGGTTTAACCATCACAAACATCGCTGAACCCTCAGTATCTATTATCAAGATGTCTTTTACAGGTTCAAGCGCGGCTAAAATCTCCTTTATTCTAGGAGATTGTTCTGTTGCTGGCGGTGGCATTACGAGTGGTGCTGTTGATTGCGCGGGTGGAGTATTGCTCACCGTTGGTTGTACTGTGTTCACAAAAGTTTTAGGTTCTGATGCTTTGGAAAAAACCGAGTTCAACATTTTCATCTCGTCCAAAATTGCACTTAGCCTACCATAGATAAGGGTCAATGCGACATCTGGTTTAAGTAGATGAATCTCTTTCCCTTCTACCTTTATAGTGGTAATGGGAGAAGTATTTTCTCTTTTATCCTCATAGTCTTTCGGGTCAACAAAACTACGTTTCTCTTCTGTTTGTTTTTCTGGTTGTTCTGCCATATTATTCAACCTTTACTATTGATGTGTTAGAAGGAGTATATAAACTTTGCGGAAAAAAAATGATGGAAAACTATCCATAAAAAAAGGATAGATTGATTAAATTATTCAGTTGGAGTATCGCCTAACATCTTGATAGCAAATGCTAATACCCCACCAAGAATAGCCGCACCATATAGAAATGGATTGCTATTTTGCTGTTGTAGCAATACGATTACTGGCGGTGCTACTGCTACAATAAAGGTCAATACGGCTTTCTGAATATTAGACAATGCTTGTATTGTCGTTTTCAAACCCAAGATTCATTCACCACCTTTATATAGTTATAGTTATTAATGAAGTATTTAAACCTTGCGGTTCTTGAGGGTTTTTATTTGTTCCTTGTAGAATAAAATAATCCCAAACATTATTAGAAATGTTCCTACTACAGCGAGACACCATCCAAGATAATTCATGCCCAAGAAGAAATCATAAGCATTGCCGACTGTCATTCTGAAGAATTGACCATCTTGAAATCCAGTTTCGTCAGAGTAGTGCATAAATCCTCGCGCAATAAGGTCTTGGTATTTTACAATATTGTTCACACACAAGTTCCATACTGGTCCTACACAAATGATGTCTAGTTGCCATAATGAATGAATCTGGAACATTGCAGAAATAACTAGAGTTATCAGACCACCTAGTATTGACACAAATGCTTTAGTGAAGTTACTTGCAAATGTTTTTAATTTCCTAATTAATCCTTTCTTTTGTGTAGATGGATTCATGTAGTAAAATCTTCCCTTTCTATGAAGTAACCACGGAATTATATCAATAATTTTTGCGGCAGTTTTTCCTGTGCCACATGGAGAAGGTGTTGGTGGTGTTGGATTAGGTGAAGAAGAAGTTATTTCTGCTAACTGTGCATCTAGTTCTACAAGATTTAATGGGTCTGTTGCTGGGTCGCACCACGTATTTATATTGTCAATTACTGCATAGGCTTCGTCAAAGTATTTATCCCAGAATTCCCAAGTCATTTGTTGGTCTGCACCCCAAGTCACGCATATCGGACCTATTGCATTGTAGGCTTTAATATAGACACAATGCCCACCGACAATAGGACTATTTGCAACAACAGTCCACGGTTGCCCAGCATTGAATTGGTCCATAGCTGATTGTGGAACTGAAAATCCTGTGTAAGCTCCTCTCAAAAGCAGAACTGTATATTTCAGTTCGTTGTGGTTAGCTTTGTCAATCTCAGCGTAAGCGTGAATATTGTAAGATTTTCCAGCGGCGGTCCAGCCTGATTGTCTCCATGCATTAAGGCTACTAAGCATAACCAACCCGCTATCTAATCCACCGCTTTCTTTGAAATATTCTGTAGTAACTTCTGAGTCTGTAATAGGAATGAGTTTGCTTTCTTCGAACTCTTCAAATCTGAGAGTCATGTGTGCTCGACCAGCAATAACACAGTCGCCATATCTATCGTTGCCATACATATGACCGTTAGAGAAATTTGTGAATGCTGAATCAACATCACAAAAATCTGGTAATGGTGGCAAGTTTCTATATACTAAAAAGTTCTTCAATTGAAGAGTTCTGGTATCAATTTTCTTTGGTAACTTACCAAATTTGAAATTCATGATACATCACAAGACATAGATAGGAATAAACGACTATTTAAACCTTTCTGTTCCATTTATCAATTATAAGTTTGGCATAATTGAGGTAGTCAAGTGCTACACGCATTGTAATGAAAAAATGTAACGCTATTTCTTTTCTAATAGTTTCATCATCTTGCTTCGGATTGTCGAGAATCATTTTACAAATTTCGAGCATACGAAGTGATTTACCTTCTACAGCTTTGTTATCAGAAAGGAGAAGTGGAGAAGCGGGAGAAAGAGAACAGATGAAGAGGCTTTTATACCATTCTTCAAACTTTTCTGAATCTTTCATTATTATTCATTTCCACATTCAATTACTTTCCAATACCAAGTTCTTCCAGAACCAACACGAATTTCCATTTGACCACAGTTAGAACAAACGCGCCAATCTCCGTGGTTTCCGTAAACGTATTTGTATTTATGGGTTTTAAAAAACCCCATACCTTTGGGGCATCTGAACCCGAACATTTATAGCAACTCTTTGAAAAGCTCCACGAACATTGCTTTTTGCTCTTCCAAATTTTGAGTCAAAGTCCGCCTAATCTTTTCAAAAATCTGGGTTCCAGCACAAACATCGCCGACTACCCAAATCTCGTCAGGCTTCAAAATCTTCAAAACACGAGAGAAGTTTCGCCAGTATTGAAGCAATCGTTTGTTTGCTATTGATTGATGAACATCCCAAATCTGTCCGTTATATGTGTATCTTTCTGGTGCAATCGAAGAGACTTCGCCAACGTGAAAGTCTGCTACAACGGCAACAAGAAACTTTGCATCCCTACACATGACCTTAAAGTATTCTTCAATGTCAACTTTACCATTTCCTTCCTCAACATATTTCTTAGACTCAATAGATTCAGCTTCATAGATTATGTTTTCATTGTGATTATAGACGAACGGTTTGTAGAGCCATTTCTGAACTCTGATTCGTCCTTCCTTTGTCACGATTATAAAATACGCGCCGATGTCTGTCTGGTAGTGTGGAAAGTTAGCGTTTGCTTTCGGATATTCTTGGAATGTGGTCCAACAGGGCACATTAACAATTCTGAACGGGTCGTCATCTATTGACCCTCTTGAAGTGTGACCGTGAGCCGTGACCATCATTGCAATATTGTTTGGAAGTTTACCAGCGTACATGTCAATCATAAATTTCTCAGCATCTCTCTGGCTAATCGAATATGGGTTAAGTGCACCTAATCGTCTAGTGTGCGTCACAAACGCCGTCTTGCCATTATGAAGGTCCTCTATACTCCACCAAGCCTTATGCTCGGCTTCGAATCCCATTCGTTGAAGTTTCAATGCAACATCTTGCATCAAAAGTGTATCCAAACTAGCGTGAACGGTTGTTCCGTCCCACAATTTTACTTTTGGTTTCCAAACCTTAGATTTCTCAAACATTCAAATTCACTATCCTATACATATCAAGTCGTCCTATTTAAACCTTACGTTTCTACTATACGATTTTTGAGTAAGAGATAACGTTTAGATTTACGATTGGGAGATGCAAATTTGTTAGATTTAACTGCAAAAGGATGACGATGAATTCCATCCCCCTCTACAAATTGGTCGGATGTAAAGTCAAACTCTTGACCATTAGGAAATCTATTCCAATAATGATTCATTTTACCATCTATTTGCCTAACTGTTCCTTGAATAATATCTCCGCCAAAAATATCCTGAACAACCATCGCCGTCACAAAGCATTGACCGCCACTCGGAACTTTAGGATGAAAAACTGCTTTATGCCAACATGTATCTCTACTCCACGCCTTTTCGAATCGAGCACGAAGTTCCTTTATATATACTTTAGATGGTACTTTTTGTAATGTCCCCATCGTTGATGATTCACCCATTGTCCACATATATCACACCAAAACATCCCGTCTTTAGTTTCTTTGGCGTAACGCATAATGTATTGTCGCCAACCAATCTCAGGATACTTTCGTGACATATTAAAGTAAGGGAAAACAAACTATTTAAAGGTTGCGGTTACTTCACAGTAACCGTTTTAGCTAAATTTTTCGGTTTGTCTGGGTCATAAAGTGGTTCATTTTGCACAGTTGAAATAGTCTTCCATCCGACCAAACATAAGATATTTCCCATCCATTCCAAATCTACTTCAGAGGCTTCTACTTCTTGAATCTTAGTTTTAAGTCCATCAATGCCAATCAAATACCGAACATCAAATTCAATATCATCTAATCGTATAGTCCACATGAATGCTACAGCAGAAAAGGTAGCTCTGAAAGCCTTTGAATGTAGATTCATATAGGTCAACACTATATAATAGGCGACATAACTATTTAAGTCTTTCTATTAATCACCTGATTAAAATTCGATTCGGATAGGGTCATATTTGGACATATTGTTTTCGCCGCCAAAATATGGGTCGCGCATATTAAAGTGTATAATCCATCCATAACGCTTATATAGGACTACTCACATCTTAATACTCACATTATACAATAACTCATTGGCAACGGGAAAAAGACCAAGCAATGAGAAAGTAGGGACTTAACGCCTGTAACCATTATGGACATCCGTGCCCGAAATCGAGTGAGCTTATCTACTTGCCGAAACTCGGCGTTCCTCATACAAACCCAAATGAGTTATCTAATTTTTGAGAGATTATTATTCAATTGGTTAATTATTGGAAGGGGGTTATAGCAAGGGGGGAACCAAATAGAGTAACAATCCAACAACAACTTGAGCGACACACACACCCCCCGCCCCCCCGCGCGCCCCCGCAACACACACACACCGCGCCCGACACACACCGCAACATTTATATATACCTTTAACACATTCTGTTATAGTGATTGAAGAATGATGATAAAACTACCTAGAAAACATGAATGTCCAACATGTAGGCGTATGATTCCTACCCTCTATGCTTGTCCGTGGTGTGAACCAAATTCACCATTACTCGAAAACATAGATATGTTCGACTTCGTGTTTGAACTACAAAACGGGTTCCAACAGAAGTACAAGGAACGATTCAAGTTCACAAAGTTTCTCTCAAGCATAGCCCTATTGGTTGAATCCCTTGAACTAATGCTCAAAACTCCATATAAGGGAGACAAAAGCTACAAATGGTGGAGCAAAAAGCCCGTTCCATCTCGTGAACAACGAGTAGAGGAACTTGTTGATGTTCTTCATTTCTTTATGCTCTATATGATAAAGGAGAAGATAACCCCAGAAGAACTATTCAAGGTCTATCTGGCGAAACTCAAAGTGAATTACGAACGACAGGAGAGTGGGACATACTAATGCCAAGCGGTTGTGCTCAATACATTCGGGATATTTTTCGAAGATTAGATAAAGAACATAAACTCTGTCCAGATGGAAAACATGATTATGGAGATTGGGGAGAATGGCATTTTAGACGATGGAGAAAGAGCAGAAAACCCTATGAAATAAGATTCAAAAGATGTCGAAGATGCCGAAAAACATTATCTGAAATTAACGAACATCCATGTGAGTGAAAATATGACCGAACTAGAAAATGTTAAAGTAAGCGCAACCGTAATCGTCATATCTAAAGACAATAAGGCTCTTATAGTACAAAGACCACCAGATAAAGCGTTTCCAAATCTCTGGACTGTCGCGGGCGGCAAGATGCAAACAACAGACGGCATCCCACATAGCGAAGGATTTCGTTATTACTCAGTTGAAAGTTGTGCAAGACGAGAACTCTTTGAGGAAACTGGAATCTGGGTTGAGCAGTTTGTTGGAAGCGAAATACTCCATTATTTTTGCTCAATTACGACAATATGGGGCGATACAAGACGGGTAATCTTGAGTTTCTATGTTCATCTTAACAGAGATGCAAAAGATGTCAAAATCAAACTGGATGAATGCCAAGCTTACCGTTGGATAGAAGACTATATGATAGACAGTTACAATTTTATTCCAGACATAGGCGAAGAAATCAAGGACGTTTTTAAAATACTAGAAAGAGAACGCCGAGAAATTGTAGAGAGGATTATACACGGATGAGCATTTTTCCACCGTTGCGTAGGGGTTCATCAGACCGTCAAGCCCGCATTAATAAACTCAAGACTATGCTTCTTAATAAGGGAGATAAATCAGAAGAAGCCATAATTGGTCTATTCTGTTATGAAGAAGCTGTATCCATCAGAATAGCAAATGAATACTTGAAAATACTAGAATTAGCGGGAATTCTAAAAAGAGAGTAAAATTGAGATTTTTGGACCGTTTTAAGGTGTGGTTCTTCCATCTACGAACCCTGTCAAGTCCCATTCAGTTCCAGAGCCGCTTGCTTCCTCACCAATTATGTCGTCTGCTCCACCAGTTCTTGGTCTGTACTTGTAGATTCTGCAACCTGTTATCTTCAATGTTGAATTCGATACTGCATTACCAGCATTGTCATATAGCAATCCTTCCAACGAAAATTCTGTTTCGGATTGGAGTAGATTTAGCAACAGGTCTTCTTGTCCTGAGTCTGCAAAATACCATCGAGTCAAAGTGAATGTTACTTCAAAAGCCCCAGCAGAATGTACTTGTATTCTCTGTCCATAGATTGGTTCTGGTCCGCCTTTATAGCCCATCTGGATGTCCATACCCTCAACAACACCAACTGTGTATGTCGTGCCGCCGTGAGTAATGACTTTGACAACCATGTTTACGCATCTAAAAGGTCCTAATACACTTCTTCCAGACAAGGGATTTGTATATGTTCCTCTAGTCATTTACATCATCTTCTTATAGTGACTTGATAACAAGTAGAACGTAGTATTTAAATCTGTCGGTTCGCCTTAACATTTTCTGTTGTGGTACATTTACCATAAGACTTATATAGGTGTCATGACACTTATTGTTATCAGGAAGTGTGGATGTTGCCTACCCAAGCACGAATTAAAGAATATAAAAAGGACCCAACTACGAGCGATACAGTTCTCATAGCGAACATAACAGATGTAGATGGTAAACCTACAGAAGAAACAGTCGAAATTCATCTTTCTCAAGAAGGGTTCCAAAAATTAATCAGGGAAGCATTGCCAACTGAGGAACAAAGGATTCAGGAAGCACTAGACAAAATTCATAAACTTAGAATGACTCGCGTTTTGTCTGTAGAAAAGATTGATGAAGGAATTGAGACACTAATGAAAGAATGTCATGACGAGTTTACTAATTGCACCGACAAAGTTGAGATAGAAAGAACTAACTCAATCTACAGAGTAAAACTTCTGGCTCTCGGACAGAAACGATTGCTATCGAAATTTGCAATGCATGAAGAGTCCGAATTGAGTCTTCAACTTACGAAGTTGAGACAAGCTAAGAGTTAATTTAAATGCCGAAGGGTATGTTTGATAAAGAGACCGAACTTTTACAGAAGTTCAAAAAACGAGACATTATGGAGTTAGAAGACTATCGTAAATGGCGTGACTATTGGCGGGCGGAAGGTCCAATAAAGTTTGCTTATCAAGTTCTTAGAATCGACCCAAATACTGGTAAACCTTTAATTCTTTCAGACGGGCAGAAAGAATTTCTCGAAGACATAGGCATGAAGGGAATTAGACTCGCAATCATCACGGCTGGTCGTGGCTCAGGTAAGACTTTTGTTCTAGCTATCTATATTATGTGGAGAATTTTTACACATGAAAAATGGAGTGTTTCATGTATGGGTGGTTCTCAAGAACAGTCGGACATAATCGCATCTTACATTAAAGGTTGGATTCGTAACAATACAGTTTTAGAAAGTTATACACTAAAGAATATCCAGAAAGAAACATTCACTTATTCGGAAGGTGATGCAAAATTTCATGCTTGCTCAGGCACATCAGTTCGAGGTCCACATACCCATGATTTAATTATAGACGAGCAAGCGGCTGGTGAAGAAAGCGGTGGTGGAAAATCTATTAAAGCCGCTATGTGGGAAGTTTCTACAAGCCCAGATATTCACATAATTCAAGCCTCTACCGCTCAGTATATTCACGGCGATTTCTTAATAACTTGGAATAATGCCGAGAAGCTAGGATATAAACGCTATCAATGGGCTATCGCTAAACACATTAGTGGAGAACTAGACCCCTATAAAGTTTATGAAGATACTAATCCAAAACATTGGGTATCAAATGTACCGTGGATGCTAGACCGTAATATTGAAATTCTTCGTATAAAAGAGGGAAATGACAAATGGTTAGTTGAAGCTCTAGGTGGCATAAGTATGTCATCTGGTCTAGTGCTTAATCCAGCAGATTTTGGTGTTGCAATTTGTAAAGCCACATGTGACGAATGCCATCCATATAAGGATGGAATATGTCTTGAATTTGTCCAGAGAGTTCTTTTGATGGAAGGAACCCCATTTGATGAATTGCCAAAAAGCACCGAACAAGCTCTAAATGAATATATTCACAATAGAGTGCTCGGAATAGATTGGGGCAGAGGAAGTCCAACTGCTTATGTTGTACTTGGACAATACAAGGATTGGGTTTTTGTTCTCGAAGCTCATGAAACAGTTGGCTTAACAGACCAAGAAAAACTTGACTTAGCTGTAGAACTTTGCAAGAAATGGCAATGCGAAGTTATCAGACCAGACCCGCGCGAGTGGGCACTTAACGGCTGGGTTGCAGAACGTGTAGAAGCTGGCGTACACGAATTGTTTACTGGTCCCGAAGGTGGAAACGAAAAGTACAAATATGTTGCTACAATGAAGAAATTCTTTGAACGACATAGAGTATGTATTCCACGTCATCAGGATAATGACGACCTCGTTCGAAGTCTCAGAAACTTGACCTATGATGAAACTGGTAAAATCCGTAAACAAGACGACCACTCGGCAGACGCAATGATTTACGCCATAAGCTACTATGAAGAAGTTGACAATGGCGAGAATTGGGATGTCAAAAAGGGAGATGCTGGTGTAAATCTTTGGTAGATGCAACAATTATTGTTCTAGTTAGCAACACAATTATTATGGCAATAACGGCTGTAGCTACAATCTATAGAATAAAGATTGAGAAGAAACAAGTAGAAGTTGTAGCTGAAAATGCAGAGTATAAAAAACGTGTAGAACTTTTCAAAATAATGCTGGAAAAAGAGAAAGACGAATTCTTGAAGATGACCCCAGAAGAAGTTTACGATATGTTACAGAAGGTGTTATGTAGTGAATAGAACAAATATGCATCCCCCAAAAGTAATGTGGGTTTACGACAAAGAAGCGGAAGAAATAGCTGGGCATAAAAAACAATGTGTTGGTAGTCATGTAAAAGGAATCTATGATAATAAAGAAAACGTTATTTTCCTCAATACTTTAATTCGAGAGATGAAATATCCATCACTCAATGAGATTGATTGTCTTCTTCATGAGTTTACTCACTTTTTCTTTCATAGTCATTGTATCGATATTCTACTCGACAAATTCAATTTACTAATCATTGACCCGTGTAAATATCGCCGTAAGGAGAAAAAGAAATGCAAATAACTCATAAAGCCGAAATGGTCCAGAAATTCGCCGAGATTATGATGAAAGACTTTTCTAAAGGGCAAAAAGACCGAAGCGGATTACATAGGTCTGATGCCATAGCTTGTCCACTTAAAGCCTATTGGAGATTGACGGGAGAAATACAAGCTATATATGATAGTAGCAACGTAGGCATACTTCTAATTGGAACTTTAGCTCATATTGCGCTTCACAAAAATTTTGATGCACAAGAAGAAATTCACGATGTTCACGGCGTAAACGTAACGATAGATGCAATCTTTGGATTAGAAAGTGGTTCAGGCGGCAAAAGATTTCCAATAGAATCTAAAACTACTAGAAAAAAAATCTATAGCAAAGCCGATATTCCACAAGAATGGCTTGAGCAGTTGGGAATTGCAATGGGAGTTTGTGACGTTGACTTCGGTTACTTAATGGTTTTTAATGTCATAAATTTTAGCATGACCGTTTGGGAAATTGCAATGAGTAAAGAAGAACGCCAAATGTTTCTCGATGGAATGGTTTATCAAGTGGGCACAATACTCGATTCGATAAAACAAAAGAAGCCAGAACTTCTTCAACCTAAAAGAACAGAATGTAAATGGTGTCCATATCGTTCAATGCGTAAACGTGAAGGTAATGGCTGTCCGTGGTATAGGGTAGAGGAAAAAAGCGAAGTGAGTTAAATGAAACGTACTCGACAAGAGATAGAACAAAGGTATTATTTTCATTTGAAAGAACAAATATTTGAATTGCTTGGTAATAAATGTGTTCATTGTGGTTTCTCTGACCCTAGAGCCTTACAAATCGACCACATTAATGGCGGTGGGCAGAAAGAGAGGAAAAGATTTCCATCTCATAAAATGTTCTATATGTATGTTTTAAGACAACTCAAAAATGGAAGCAAAGACTATCAACTTCTTTGTGCAAATTGCAATTGGATAAAACGATATGAAAATAAGGAAGCAATCTAAATTGCGCGTTCTTATTTGTGGAGACCGAAACTGGAACAACTTTAAGGTTATCGAAGACTACATTTTAACTCTACCAAAGGAGACTATAATAATAGAAGGAGACTGTAGAGGCGCAGACAAAATTTCTGGGTATCTCGCCAAACAACATGGACTCCAAGTTATTCGTGTTTCAGCCAAGTGGGAAAAATATGGTCTCGCGGCTGGTCCAATTAGAAATCAAGAAATGCTTGACACATACAAACCAGATTTGGTTGTAGCGTTTCACAATCACATAGAAGATAGCAAAGGTACTAAAGACATGATTGAGAGAGCGTCAAGATACGGAATAGAAATCAAAATAATAAAAGAAAGTTAGTTAGGTCTAGGCTGAACAGACGTTCTCTTTGTTTCTGCTTCTTCTTCTTTGCAAGCACAAAGGTCTATTGGCAATCCACATTTTGGACATCTTCCCTTTGCTATATAGAGGTCTTTTATATCTCCCTGTGGTTGTTCTTTCTCTGGAAATTCCAAGTTTTTCAACACCAACTCAACTTCCATTTTTGGGTTTACAGCTTTCACAACCAGAAGTAGTTTCTTCAACCTACGATGACAAACTATCTTTCCGCTCGCATCTTGATATTCTTTTTCCTCATCTAAGAGGATTTTGGGATAATGAATAGCAAGCCAAAGCGTAGAATCCATCTCTTTCTCAATCCGTTTCTGGATACGATTCATATACACACAATATTTGATTTGTTTCATCAATTCTGGGTGTAGCTCGATGTTTTCAAGGAATTTTTGCATTTTTCGTGTAATCAAAGCATATATCACCTGTTAATCAACTGATTAATATGTAAGAACAGGTATTTAAATGTTATGGCAAAAAGTGTTAAGTTTTTATACACTTTGTGTTAGAATAAGGCTTAAATACTCGTTTGACGTATATATACCCATCGAGTGATAATCATGGCAGAAGATGAAAGAGCACGAAGATTGGGTGAAAGATATAAAAGGACCCCTGAACAATTAGCCGAAGACATCAAAAAAATGGAACTCGCAAAACAGAAGATGACACAAAACTCAGAAGACCTAGATAGAAATCTAAAGCATTTCCATGAACTTCTGGACCCTATACTTGACCCGAATACTGGTCAACCTCTATGTTGGGTTAGCAGACCTTCTCAAAAAGATTGGGAAGATATGGCTCCTGCTGAATTGATGCAATACAAAGATACCCCAGAAGAGGTTCCGAAGGAACTCATTGAAAAATACAAAAATCACCAATTTGAAATGATGGCTAGACTAATTGCAAAACCACAGCATGACGCTAACTGGTGGAAAGAAAATACCGATTTGATATTCCAAGAAATGTTTCAGATATACCTATTAGATGTATATCGGAAACTAGGAATAATGGTCGGAAATTTTTAAACACCAATTACGGATACAACACCATGTCAATCTGTGAGTTCTTACATTGCAGTTACAGCGAACTAGATTCAAGGTGTCCATCATTGGCAGATAGAATAATGATACTTGAATACGTTAAAAACAAAGCCAATAAAGAAGAATATGCTATGAGGCGAGCACAAAAATAGAGGAATGTAAAAATGGCAATGAGTTTAGATATATCGGATAATGGTACACTAGAAGATGTAGAGATGAGTCTTCAAGAGATTAGAGATAATATTGAACGACAGATTGCGCTGGAACTCGATATTATTTGGGAACAAATCAGGGATTTAGCAATTGAGATGTGCCCTAAAGAAACAGGAGCATTGGCTTCTTCTATCGAAATAGAGAATGAAGGTGGAAGTGGTGCGATAGGAGTTAGTGGAATTAGTGGCGGACTATTTTACAATAGTTCAATATATGCTGGAAACTTTGCAACTTCCAATGCACGGGGGGAACCAACAGCTTTATATGCTCTTTTCGTTCATGATGGTCACGCTTTGCCAAACGGCGGATTCCATGAGGGTGTGGCGTTTCTTACTGATGCTGTTGCGGCTTTTCAAGATGAACTAGATGCGTGTGTGGATAGAGCCATGAGTGAAAATGGATGGAACACTCAACAATAGGTGATGTGAAATGTCTGGAACAAATTTAAGAACAATTTGGCTCACTCTAAGAGCGGTAAACTATACAACTGCTGTATTTACAAATGTAATTAGCAATCTGAAAGGATTAGATGCCGCTCAAAGACAAGCTATAAATTCGAGTATGAATTTGGGAAAATCAGCTTATGCGGCTGGAATGTTGTTCAATGTTCTAGGTAGTCAAATGGGTGGAACATTTGGTAAAATGCTAACTTATAGTTCATATCTTATGTTCATTGTAGCTGGTCTCAGTTATCTTAAAGCGGCAATAATTTTCGCAAACTCTGTGTTACATAACCACTCCATAATAGTAAATCTTCTCTCAAGTGCTTATTTCAGATTAGGAGCGGCTATAGGTGCTGGATTTGCTATATTCTTCATATTGAAAGATTATCTTGGACCAATTCCAGCGGCTATGATTGCGATTGCGGCGGCTGTAGCAATTTTGCTCGTTCCATTATTACTGGCGAGCAAAGCAATGAACGTATTAACAGTTGGTGGGGCTGGTTTGGCGGCTACAGTAACTAACGCAACTGCTGGAATTAGTGGTATGGGCACATCAATGCTCGGAATGCAACATGGTACAAGATATGTTGGAAGAACAGGTCCAGCTTTGCTTCACGCGGGAGAAGTTGTTTATAATCCCTCAACTGGAAGACCAACCCAAGTGGGTAATGATTTGCAAGGTGGAATGGGCGGCGGAACTCAAATAGATGCCTCGATGCATATTGATACTGTTAATACAAAGATGGGCATAGAAGAAATGAATGAGCTATTTAAGAAACAAGGCAGAAGAATTGCAAACGACCAGAGATGAATATGATGAGAAGAAGAATAAATGATGGTTTGACCAATCACGAAAGATATAGATTAAACCATCCAGAATATGATGAGAAATTTGCAGAAAAGAAGAGAAAAATAATAAAAATATTACGTGAAGAAATTTTCGAATTACTTGGTAATAAATGTTCTAATCTTAAATGCCCAATACCTAGAGATAAGTTAGATATTCGAGCATTACAAATAGACCATGTGAATGGCAATGGTCAAAAAGAACGGAAAATATTTCAAGCAGATTACAGAAGATATTATGAACATGTTTTGGAACAAATAAAAGCTGGTTCTAAGGACTATCAACTGTTATGCGCTAATTGTAATTGGATAAAGCGATACAACAAGGGAGAAATTTGATTTGCCAGCGTGGACAATATCTGTAGGCGGAATTGACCGCAAATACCAAACTGTTGAAATAAATAGAAAGGTTAGAATGGACTCTCCGCCAGAGTTTACAGCAACAATCGAATATGGAAGCGATGTCACTTTTAATAATGAAGTTATAATTCAACGTGATGGCAAAACAGAGTGGAAAGGTTTTATTGAGGATATGGAAATTGCTTGGGATGAAAGTGGACGTTACCTAAATATAGGTGGGCGAGATATTACTCTTCTTATTTGGCGAAAATATGTAGAAAACTTTGCTAACATGATTGAAGGAACGGGTGGATTTTTTGGAAATGTTAGTGCAAGTGAACTAATAAAATTCTTACTTAGAACCCCGCGCTCGGACCTTCCAATTGACGCTAATGGAACTGTTATTTATCCCCATAATAAAGAAGGTTGGGGAATTGACACTTCCAAAATTAATAGTCTTATAGCAGACAAAACTGCATATGGAGACATTAATTGGACTACTTTACGAAAGAGAGGTCTGGGTTGGCGAAATACTGGGGACCCATATTCAGTAGTTACTAAAAAAGTTGACGCTGTTATTGGTACTAATTGGGAAACTTTTGGTACTACACCATATCTTAACACTTATGATGATACTAATTACATTCATTCTTCTGGTGTAGATGAATATGCTGAATTTTCTTTTGAAAATTTGGGTCTAACGGAAGATGCCGCTTCAATCTATGGTTGTAAATTGGTAATTTACTATAGACCAGATACAACATATTGGACTTGGATAAACTCAGATTGTTGGGTTTATATCTGGGTTGAATCTTTACAGAATTGGCAATATATTGGTGATTTTGGCGGGCGCGACCCACCGTGGAATAATCCGTGGAGAGAAATAGAGTTTGACCTCTTTTATATTCTCAAAACAATTTCAGATGTTAACGCGGCAAAAGTAAAATTTGTTGAGAAGGGAAGTTTAGGAACAAGCATTACATATGCGGCTCTCGATATAGGATATGTAGGTGAGGGGTCACAAACAACAAACGAGTTTGTAGAAGTAGCATTTAACGAAGAAGAAATAATGGGTATATATGTTGAATCGAGAAATTCCGCTGAAATGTATCCACGAAACTATAAAATAACGTGTCGTGGTGCAGAAGAGCCTTTTACTGGTTATACGGAAGTTGACCCTAATAGTCATCTCTCACTATCATCAGATAAGAAAACTCTCGCTTTTAATTCCTATCAAAATGAATTAGCATATTTCTATAAAGATTATGGTTCAGGCGAGATTACAGATTTTGATGAATCATTCTCATTTGAGATAGATACATCAGAAAATTCTCCACATGCTTTTATTCCGTGGTGTCTTGCCAATAATATTGAGGGATATTCTTCTCTTCTTGAAGACCCGTCACATTACTTTACAGCATTAGAAGTTAAATACGATTTTGGGCAATTATCTGTTCGTGTTGCACTTCAAGATTCTAGTGGTCTGGTATATAAAACATATTGCGATATTGATAATAACACCCGATATTTTGCAAAAGTAGAAAGGGTTGATACAACATTAAGATATAGAATATGGGATAATTCAGATATGGCAGGTACTCCTATTATGGATGAAACATTTACTTCAGATGAACCGTTCCAATATCGTTACCAAGCAATAACGTATAATGGTCTTGAATGGGCAGAAGTATTTCTAAATACTATGGATTACTACTCTGGTAGTGGTGGAGAAAAAATAGTAAATGGTGGATTTGAAACAGGTGATGATACTGGATGGGATAACGAAAATGGATATGTTGTTAACACGGACAAACACAGCGGTACATACTGTTTGGACATGTCTCTTACTAACGCGCTTTTAGGTCAAGCGGCTGATTTTTCACCAACAATAACAAAAAGTAGCATAGAAACATTTGGATTTTGGTATAGAGGCATAAATGGCAAAGAATTCCGCTGTTACTTGTATTACACAGATGCAATTTACTCGGCTCATTTCGAAACATGTGTAGATAATAGTTGGCACTATATGGACCTTTTACCTTATGTCACAAATGGTAAATCTTTAAAAAACTTCAAAATTCTTTCGGTTGGTTCTTTCTTCTTTTTAGTTGACGATTTCTCATTGATTATTGGTTCATCTGGTTGGTCAAGAAGTGGTGCAACTGGTGGTGGAGCGGCAACTCGTTCAGATGAGATAACAATTAAAGCCCCGTTTACTCCAAACATAGGAAGCCAAAAAATTCACGGAAATGCAAATGGACAAGGATATTATTTTGAACAAGACCTTTTTCCTACAGATGAAACAAAAGTTGATGCTTGGGTTCGTGTTCCAGCACCAACTTCAGAAGGTATAAATACCGATTTGTTAGTTAACACCTATTATGCGTGGATTGCTGAACCATATCATTGGGGTACAATTGGGACAACTCCATATGTTAAATATAATAGTGACATGGATAACAACCATGTTTTTGCCGCTGGCAGTATTCCTACGCCAGCTTATTTGGATGGCGAATGGAATTTTTACCAACCAAATTCCAAATATGGCTCATTTGCGCCTAATAGTAATTCATACATATCAATTGATGCAAGAATTCATGATACTGGTTCTGGACATTTAGATTGGGTAACATTTGCTGTTCGTGTCTATCAAAAACATAGTGGATTGCCAGAAAGTAATCCATCAGCATGGATGACCGTTTTTGTTTCTGACCACTTTACTGATACAAGTTGGCAAAGAATGAAATACGGCGGTGATACTGATATAGACATAAGCCCATATCTTACAACTCTCGAAGATTGGCAATTTGCAAAAGTTCGAATTGATATTCTTCAGACTTATGGTAGCAACACAAATTGTTCAATCGAAATTGGATATATTAAACTTCACATGGAAGGAACAGGTTATATGGGCACAATCAACCTAATGAAACTTTACAACAATGCAATGGCTGTCGGTCCAAATCCTGATAATGATTGGCTTGCTGGTGTTTCAGTTGTTCCTTCCATAGTCAACCAAAATAAATGGAGATGGAAGGTGGATGGATTTACTGATACTGGAACGTGGGATTCAGCCTACTCAATAGGAGAAGCCGCATATGATACTTGGTATCATCTTAGACTCTATGCTAAAAGAGACCCAACTGGTGGCTATACTGGCTATTTCAAACTTTATGACATTACAAGTGGAAGTGAAGTATGGCTTTGTGAACGCACGGGACTAAATAACATAAATTACGGTCCAATTGATAGATATGAATTTGAAGTAGAATATGGTACATACAACGGAAATGGTCAAGACGTTTATCTGGATTTGACAAATATAGAAAGTAAATGTGCGACTCATAGTGATGGGTTCGTTTATTCTGGATATGGTTCAGACGTTACACTTGTCAATGTGGTAAACAATACCTATAAAGATATAATTCATAGTTGGAAACCACAAGTAATGAGCAACCTCAAAATTGTAATTACAGCAGATGACCCCGACCACGGATGGGAAATCACCCAAATCTATATATACAAAACAGACCCCATAAAATATCGGGTAACTCTTGATGCTGGTGAAACTCAACCAATAGAGAAGAAATTGACATTTGGTGGCACTTATGTTTCGTGTATAAAAAGTGATAAAGGATTAGTAGTTTGGGCGCAACACCCACCAACCATAGTTCCTCGTATGGTAGGAACACTTGTTTCTTATGATAATGATACTAAAGAATGGCGTGTCAATAATGTTGGTTGTTATTATTCTCCTGTTTCTGGGGATACAATTCACATATTGTATGGAACTGGTGATGGTACATTATCAATTGATTCTATAGACGGTTATGCTGGTGGTCCGTATATTACTATAGGTGCTGAACTTGACCCAAGTTTCGAATATTCTCTCCCAATGGAACCTATGAACATTTCAAAGAACAGATTGTTTGATGTTCTCTGGGACTTATCTATTGCAATATGTGACACCAACTTTATGCCTTATGAATGGTGGGTAGATTATGACACACCAAATACTTTCCACATTGGAAGCAGACGTGGATATGATAAACATACAACAGTCTCTTTCATAACTGGCGTAAACATGGGTGGAGTAAAATACCAAAAATCTTCGAGAGACACTTACCAGAGATGTGAAGTAATAGGACAAGGAGAAGGTTCATCTCAAGATAAATCTAGTTCGTTCTGGACATCTGATGAAAATGCGATGGACGTAGTTAATGGCTTCATAGAAGATATTGTCACACAAAAACAAATCTCAAACCCAGTTCTAGCAAATCGCTATGCAAAAGTAAAACTCAAATTAGATGCAAGTCCAACAGGAAAGAACTCAATTGATTGTTATATTTCGAAAGACGGATACACAAGTTTTGACTATGCAACACCAGCCGCTACAGATACTTACAATGTTGGAGATGACATAACTGTTACGGATTTGTTTACAAATATAAATGGTAGTTTCAGAATTTATAATATCAAAACAGTCATTGATAATGGTGGGGAAGTTCCAACTATAACTATTCAAGCACCATTACTTGACATTAAAAACATCTGGAAGGAAATCTGGAAAGAACTAAAGAACGTGGGTATAGTCGGCGGCATAGCTCAAGATTGGGCTGGACAGGGTACACAATCATCGAAAATAGCAGTAGAAAAATTAACTTCTCTCTTTGATGTAACTGGAAAGAATGAAGAAACTATTGCTGAAGATAAAGATGGTAAAACTAGCACAAAATGGTGGGAAACTCCTTCTCCCCTTTTTAGTGCTGATTGGGATGCGGAAAACCAAAATCTAGTAATTTACGGTGGAACGCTTGGAATAGGCGAAATAGAAGTTGAAGCTAGATTTGCTCCTATTGCTGGAAGCCCAGATGGAACGGTTGCTCTACCAGTAGATATTTCAATGAGCCAAGAACCAAAGTTTACTTGTGAATTCACAATTTGGGAACCAGATAGTGTTCAATCTTCTGCAAGTTGGTCCAATTGGGTAGATGGTGATTATGCTGAGTTTGGGATTTTCAATTGTGAAACTACAAACGGGTTCAAATTTAGAATAGTGAAAGAAAGTGGCAATTTTGTCTTATATGCTGTTTATAATGTAAAGCATCCAGCAGATGCAAATACTACAGAAATAACGAGAAAAATGTGTAGTCTTACTCGCTCAAGAAGAGATGACTATGCACCCGTCCCTGATAATTACTTTACTAAATATAAAGTTGAAATCATTACGGATTTTTCAGAACCAATAAGTTCCGTCACATTTAATGTGTATAATGAAACAGAAAATTGGGACACCCCAATAAGTGCCGTTTTCATAAAGATAGAGGATGTTAGTGTTAGACCAATATATGTTCATGCTTATGGAGATGGAACAAGTGCTCACACACGATGTATTATGCACTTTTTCAATTTGAAATGTGAAAGAAAGGTGATGCCATAATGACTGATTTCTGGATAAATGGTAGTATTGGCGGCGTTCTTACTCTATCTGTTGACTCGGTTGAAAAGCAACATGGAAATAATAGCCTTAAGATGACTTTTATTGATGATGATACACATAGCATGACTATCTACCATGACTATGCTGGCGACCAAGACTTCACAGGATATGCCTACATATCGTTCTGGTGGTATGGTGCTAATACTGGTCAAAATATGTACATTGACTTTATCAATGAAGTTTATGATGATTACAGCGATGGATATACTCGCACATTTATCGATAATTTTACTGGATGGCAATATTTCCACATATTAAGGTCAGCCTTTTCTACATTTGGTACTCCTACAGGATGGAATCATATAAGAAGCGTAGTCATAGGAAATACAGATGTAGAGACAAGTGCTGTATGGAGACTTGATTACCTAACAGTAGATGATGGAGAAAACTATACTATAATATGGGATGATTTTCCACTATCAACAAAAACAAATTCAATAGATGTTATATTTGAGAAACTAGGTGTAACAAAAACAGATTCAATAGATGTCTTATTCAAAAAATTAGGATTAACAAAACCACATTTTATAGACGTTCTTATTACGTCAAGAGTATCTAGCACAGACGATATAGACGTTCTCTTCAAGAAGTTAGGGATAACCAAAACCGATTCAATTGATGTGCTATTCAAGAAATTAGGAGTAACTACGTCATCTTCTATTGACATGCGTTTATGGAGTGATGCACACCCATATTATGAATACGAAATAGATGTTTTATTACAAAAATTAGGACTGACAAAGACGGATGAAGTAGATATTTTGTTCAAGAAGTTAGGACTGACAAAGACGGATGAAGTAGATATTTTGTTCAAGAAGTTAGGACTAACTGTTACTAACCCGATAGATGTCTTGCTCAAAAAACTTGGTGTTACTAAAACTGACTCAATAGATGTTATGTTCAAGAAATTGGGAGTAACAACAACTACAACTATAGATGTTATACTACAAACAATAATTCCGCCAACACCAGTACCAGACGTGCCTGAAACTTTGCAGATAACTAATGGAATTTATACGTTGTGGGCTAGACCTATAAGTTGGAAAGAAAACCAAAGTTGTAAGCCAGCTATTAGACCTATTCCTCTAGCTGAATCTGAATATCTCGATTCAGACACTTGGGTTCTTAAACCTAGAACAATAGAGTGTAAAATACGACTGTCGGATAGAGAAAAAGATTTGTTTGAATCAATCTACAATTACCCGTCAACTTTGCCATCGAGATTAACCACCGCGATAAATAATTACTTAGACTTTTACCTCATTTACGACAATTCCAAATATATATGGCACTATCTTGTATGGATAACCGATAAAAGCTACAAATTCATATATGAATATCAACACAATCGATATGTTCGTTGGTGGATTGTAACATTAACATGTGATGTCCAAGAATTCTCAGGAAGTAGTTCTACGTTACCAACTTGGGAAATATCAGACTATCGTGGTTATACAACATATTTAGAGGATTCTAACTGGAAAATATACAATAGTGCCTATTTGGACAATATTGCGAAAGCTGTAAAAATAGGTAACGAAAGACTAAACCATGTATTAGATTTCTCGCGCGATGATTCGCATCCACCTATGATTCCAAAATGGATTAACCAACTCGCGGAAGTTGATAGTTACATCTGGAACGAATGTGTTCTCGATACTTCATATACATGCAGAATGACTAACGCCGAGAAATATCATATGGACTTACTTCTACAAAGTCATTCCAAACTAGCGTATGAAGATTATATTCACAATCTCTTCTCAAAGGCTGGTATAGGCGGCGGCGAACAAATAGTCAATGGCGGCTTCGAAAACATAATGTGGATGACGGGATGGGACTACAAAGCTAATTTCTCAGTTACATCTACTAATCCTCATTCTGGAACATATTGCTGTGCTAATGACGCATATGATATGATTGATATTGGGCAAACTTTAGCTAACCCCGTTCCTGTTGATGCGATAAAATCATTTAAAATGTGGATAAGAACTACATCTACTGTTCCACTTGCCGAAATTGATTTCGTAACAACAGACGACACTTTCTTAACTTTACCTATTATTGGAAATACGAGCGGGATTTGGACAGAAATTGATTTGAAGGCTCTTATGATAGCTAATGATGTAACTGGTAATTTGCTATATGTCTCATTCTTTTTGCCATCTGCTGGAATAGCAATTGATGATGTGTCTCTTAATGCAGAATCAATTGGTGCTTGGGTTACTTCAGTTGAGGCTCAATGGGACCCTAATAACTGGATAAAACCGTGGAAAGTCTCAATCGCCCTTAAAGCTAATAACAGCGAAATAGAAAGTAGAACGGCAACTGTGAGTATTAGTAGTTCATATAATGACGGAGATATGTATCTTGATGAAATAACCGTGGGTAACAACCCGAATGCAGAACATTCTTCTCTCCCGTGGTCATATAGTGGTGATTATGGCAATTCTAACTCATGTACTGTTGGAGTTCACATCTTCTACTTCTTCCAACCCGCTGGCTCAATATGGGATGGGTGGGTAATAACAGGCGACATACTCAAAATGGATACAAGGGGAGACACTCCAAATGGAATTGGTGGAGAACACATTCTTACAGTTCTTATATATGGAGATTGCACAATTCAGGCGGTGTTCCACTATCCAACACCAATAGCTACTTGTGTTGTTATTGCTTTAGACTCAGCAATGACAGCTAATGCAAATGAGGCGATGAGAAATGGCGGATTTGAAGATGCACCTTCTTATGTGCCGTGGACAATTGGAACGATGGGAGAACTTGATGATACCAGAGCATATTCTGGGGATTGGTCTTGTAAATTAAGTGAAAATGGTGGAATTAGCGGAATTAGACAGGACTTTCTATATCCTGCGCTCGGAACTACAATCGATAGTTGGGGTCTATACTGGTATCCTACAGAAGAATGGTCGGTTCTATATGTATATGCCTACTTCATGGACGGTGAAATTGAGTCTCACATCCTTCTTAACTTTGATGCCGCTACTTTGAATGATTGGAACTTCGCAGACATCAGAGCGGCATTAGTGGCTACGGGACCAAGTTGGGAAAGCATAGAGTATATAGGAATCGGTATCTTAAATCCAGAATATGAAGACTTCTGGATAGATGATGTAAGTCTGGTGTATAGCCCAATACTAACTGATATAAATGCTGGAATAATTAGTATTGATGGAATACCTCAAGGAGAATGTGAAGATGGTGGATTACCAGCAGATTTTGTTGGGGCAATTGTTGTGGGTCTTGATTTGGGTGGTTATCCAACTTATTACGATTTAATTTGGGTAACAGACCTCGCTCACCCAGACTTCACGTTTGACCATTGGGAAGTAATTTGTGGAGACATCGCAATAACAAACGTGAACTCAGCTTCTACGACTTTCAAAATGAACAGCGGAACAATAGCTTGGATAAGAGCAATATATGAAGACTTAGTGGATTATAGTGTGGACCTAGATTATAGCGGTTATGATAGCCCATGTAACCCACCAATAATGATAATCAATGGAGTTGAATATATTCTCCCAGATACACTTTATGAATTCTTTGGAGATTGGACAACTTCTGTAAGTGTTGGTTCAGGCGATAACGCCCATCTTTTTGACCATTGGGAATCAACTGGTGGAGTGACTGTAGATGATATTTATGATGCCTCAACAATTATGCATATTACAGCTAATGGAACATTAACCGCCGTATTCCATAATGTAGTATGGGAATTCATTACTAATCATCTATTAGACCCCAATCAAGGACAATATAATATCTACTTTACTCCTTACTGGGTTAATCTACCAGACGGTCCTTATGATGCTTATTTCTTTAGCTCTCCTATACCATTACAATGGAGAGCAAACGGTAATGGCGGAACGTTTAGCCATTGGTCCTTTACAGGTGGAATACATATAGCCGATGTCAATAATGCTAACACAACCTTCTGGGTATCAGATAGCTTTACGGTAACGGCGAACTACACATGATAACAATATTGATTCCCTGTTATGAAGAAGACAAAATAATAGAACGTTCTATTCAAGAAAACTATGAAATCTTAGTCAAACACCCCATCATAATTGTAGATAAAAAAGGTGGGGACAAATTTTTGTTCTTAAACCAACAGGGAAATATGAACATACAATATTTCACTCAGAATACTTCTTTCTGGTTCGCTCGGCGATTCGGATTGGAATTCGTCAAAACCAAATATGTTCTTAATCTTGATGTTGATACTGTTCTTCCAAAAGGATATATAGAACAGGCTATAGCAATATTAGAAGCGCGCCCAGAAGTTGGAGCGGTTACTGCTGAATATGCCGAACCATTTAACAACAACCATCATCTCGGTTTTGGAAATAGTGTTTGGAGAACAGAACAACTTAAAGAACTTTATGATTGGAGACTTACCACCAAACAACCGTCTATGTGCGAATGCAATCATATGTGGGACAAATTGATGAAGAAGGAGTTGAAGGTCGAAACTCTCCCTATGGAAGCTATACATCTAAAAGGACAAACTCTTCACCGAAACATTTATAAGGAAGAACAACACTATAATAGTGGGGATACCAAATGACAGATTGCGAAGACCTATACGATGCTCGAATAAGAGCGGCACTAGAAGGAAATTATACTACTTGGACTCTTGCATGGGATTTAGAATATTCATCCGATAATGGGAATGAGGCTAATGTTGTTGATGTTGGCATTCAAATAACCAATGACAGCAATAATATTTTGGTATATATAGACGAATATGCTTATATTTGGACAATAAATCTTACTACTGGTGCTACTGTTTCACAAATAAGAAGTTATGCTTATCAAGATTATGGGAATACCCCCTCTTCTCTTATTGGAAAATACATCGTTTATATTGATGAGGATACAGGTCACATCATTGTTTTAAAAGATGGTGTTGCGTTTGCAAATATAACATTTCATGATGCAATGAGAACAGTAGCTATAAGCCCAAATGGAAAATACATCTTCGTTAAATACACCATAAATGATGGTGTAGTGCATAACTATAGAGCATTATATGTAGGAACTTAAAGCGTAATCGTCATTGTCTTTATTTCTTTCTCGTAATCCGCTTCAACACTCATCGGATGTTTCTCGATAATACTTTTCTTCAACTCTTTTAGAAACAAATCTACTCTATCAACTTTTATATTTCTGCCCATTAATGAGTACCACTTCTCGCTATCTAAAGACCATTCAAACCGTGCATGAGAAACAACTTCCCATGTAATAGGAATGCTAGTTGATTGTGCCGATTCTTTTTTATTCAGACCAATCATTAAAACGGAAATACACTTCTTACATATTGCGCGCATATCTTCTGTAAGAAAATCTGGTTTACCACCACAACTTTGGCACTTCTGTTCGCCGACCCACTCATCTGGCGGCAAAGGAAACAGCTTCATTTTGAATTGCTTGCTAGGTTTGAACATGACATTTATAACGGTCCCTAAATCTGTATCGGCTATCCTAAGTTCTATCTTCAATCTATAATCATCTCATAGACTTCGCTTGACGCTATACCCTCTATCGGTTTTTTTAATTCTAACTGGAAGTAGATTTTTCCTAATGGAGTATGAAAAATGATATGCCAGAATATCCCCCTCAACATTCCTTCATAATCAATCATTTCCCTCAGACAATCCTTGCAGAAGAACCCGCATGGACACCAACTGAATTTTTGCCTAACATCTTGAAGTCTATACAAAGTATTTCTGTTCATGGTTTACCCCGTCTTTTCTCAGCAAACCCGCTCTTTGGCAAAACAGATTTGACTACTCTGGTTAAAAGATACTTTTCATATTCCGATGTGAACCACTCAAAACTACAGTTCAAACACCTGAATCCTATTACGTCTGGTTTAAATGGATTAGAACTCATTTCTAACCCAGACATTTCAGATATTCTATCATGTGTGGTGCATCTGCATCGTGGGCATGGGTCTGGACTCGGCTTTTGATGAGCTACACAATACGGACATCTATAATGCCACATGCCATGAGCATCTTCATGTCCTTCCATAGTTTCTCGTCCACAATTATTGCAACGTCCACCTGAAGAACTTTTACGTGCGCTCTTAGGAATCTTTACACCTTCAGGCATAGGAATACATTGTTTACGTGCTTCTTCGATTCTCATAACTTTAGGATATAACTCGCGTTCATCCATAGCTGTCACAAGTAGATGATTGGTTTCCGCCTATTTAAACTTTGCGGTATCCAAATGAAGTCATCGCCATCGACCTTTGTTGCAATGTCTTCCCGTGTTTTGAGATTGCCAAATATTACTCTCTTTTGAACTTCTGGGTTGTCGAGATGAAGCAAACCTATTCTCTCATAAAAGGGAATCGCATCATCAGATGACCAAAGAATAAGTGGCATCTTCTTTTGTTGAGAGATACACTTTAAAGCATCAAACAACAGCCGTCCATATCCACTCTTTTGATATGCTTCTTCTGTTTCAACACTCGTAACCATTATTTGTGTTCCATCAATAGTGAACTGTGCTTTTGCCGCTTCCACTCCATCGACCATAACTTTCACTTCCTCAGTTTTCATGTCCACACTAACTGAGACCTCTTTTCTTACTCGCCTCATAACGTTCACCACTAATGCCATCCTCATCGCCCTATATAAGTCTTACGAACATTCTTAACAGAAATTAATCAACTGATTAAACTGAGGCGTAAGGTTTATATAGTTGTAAGACAAGATATAGATAGTGAATGCAAATGCTCTACATCGTTTCCGCTGATTATGACAACTCACTAGCTTGTATAGTTCTCAAACTGTATAATACAGATACGGGCAGAATTGAGTATTATTATGATAGCGTGTTCAAACATTATTTTTACGCGCGAGAGAAACAAAACTTTGAAGGAATTATCAAACAAGAACAAGTTGAGCGATATGACGCGCTCCATGATGAACAGGTTAAAGTTTGGAAAGTCACGGTTAAAGGTCCAGAAGTAATTAAAATCTTCAACAGAAAAGTTGACGCTTGGGAAAACCAAAATATAGAGGTTTGGGAGAATCATATCAGATTTTCTATGCGTTACATATACGATAATGACATCAAAATGGGTATGCCTTATATTCGAGAAAGAGGAACTCTTCTTTTCAATATGGATAAAGAAGCGGAAATAAGAGTTAAAGAACTAACGGAATTAGTCAAACCAGAGACTTATAATAAAGCTATCTGTGAACAACTGGCTAAACTTCTTGAATATCCAGCACCAGAATTCAAACGTGTATCTCTCGATGCCGAAATTCTCAATGAAGGAAATAAAATACCAAGTCCTTCTAGTGCTAATTTGCCAGTAATATGTGTTTGTATGGTTTCCAATACTGGCGAAAAACATGCCTTTGTATTAATTCAGGAAGACAAAGACTTCACCTGTCCAGAAGCAGATGCTATTGATTGGTTCTCGGACGAAGCAGAACTTTTGGAAGCGGTATTCAAATTTGGTAGTCAATATCCTTTCATTATCACTTTTAACGGCGATGATTTCGACCTTCCCTATTTAATGAACCGAGCAATTCGACTTGGGATTCCAATAAAAGATATTCCGATAACGCATAATGTCAAAGAGAAAATTGCTTACTGGAAAGATGCTATACATATAGACCTTTACAAGTTCTTCTCAATTAAGTCAATGCAGAATTATGCATTCCAACAGAAGTATAAAAACGTCACTCTCGATGAAGTTTCGAAAGCACTAATCAAGGAAGGTAAAATAAAGGGAATACATGAGTGGGTAGGCGATATGACCTATGAGGAACTTCTTACTTACTGTTTAAATGATGCAAATCTTACAATAAAGTTAACGACATATAGCGATAACGTAGTAATGAACTTAATTCTTGTCTTAGCTCGACTAAGCTATTTGCCAATTGAGTTAGTAAGTCGCAAACCTATCTCTCAATGGATTCGAAGTTTCATATATTATGAGCATAGTAAACGAAACACAATAATTCCGCGCTCCGAAGACATCGTTGCTATGAAGGGAAAGACAATAACAACCGCTCTAATCAAAGGCAAGAAGTATAAGGGCGCAATTGTTGTAAATCCTGTAGCTGGATACCATTTTAACGTTGCAGTTGGCGACTTCGCAAGTCTATATCCATCAATAATCAAGAATTGGAATCTTGGATATGCTACTGTCAATTGTCCACACGATATGTGTAAAGGAAACACATTTGCAGACATGAAACATCATATTTGCCTCAAAAACAGAGCAATAGAATCGCAATTAATAGGAACTTTGAAAGATTTGCGTGTAAAATGGTATAAAAAGATGGCAAAGGATAAGAACAATCCATTAAAACCGTGGTATTCTGTATCAGAACAGAGTATAAAAGTTATCTGTAATGCCTCATATGGAGTATTTGGTGACGAAAAATTTGTCCTATATTGTCCGCCTATGCCTGAATATGTAACTGGAATCGGACGATGGATAATCACTCAAACCATAAAACATGCTCAGGAACTAGGGTTAAACGTCATAGCTGGCGATACAGATTCAGTTTTCTTTAAAGACCCGCAGAGCGAAGTGTTAGACCAACTGCTAATTTGGGCGAAAACTCAATTCGACATTGATTTTGAATTGGATAAAGAGTATAGATATGTCTGTTTGAGTGGTCGCAAGAAGAATTATTTGGGTGTTTTGAAAGATGGAACCGTTGACGTTAAGGGTTTAACAGGAAAGAAAAAACACACGCCGCAAATAATCAAGACCCCATTTGAGGAAACAAAGAAACTACTGGCTCAAGTTTATACTGAGGCAGATATTCAAATTACAAAGAAATCTATCTTGAAATTAGTAAAGATTACCTATACCAAACTAAAAACTCGTAATTTTGACAATATGGAAAACTTGGCTTTTCACGTTACAGCTTCTAGGGACATTGACGATTATGAAGGCGACCCGCAACACATTAAAGCGGCTAAACAACTTCGACAAGCTGGGTACGATATAGGTGAAGGGTCTGATATTTCCTTTGTCAAAACGAATGATAAGGTAGGGGTAAAGCCTACACAATTAGCCAAGCCAGACGATATTAATGTAACAAAATACATAGAGTCATTTAAAAATACTTTCATCCAGATACTTGAGCCATTAGGGATAGATTGGGACAAAGAAATTCTGGGCGTTTGCATATTAGACACTTTTTGTACGAATGAACCATAAGGTTTATATAGGGCGCGTCACATTATGTCTCATAGTGTTGCCTATGTGTAAACCACTATCTAGGGAACATAAAGCCGTTATCCTTCAAACAATTGAAGAAAAAATAGGAGATTTAGAGAATCACATAGATGGCATTTTAGGTAATGGGTATGTAGAGGTCAAAGCATGTCGAACAGCCAAAACGGGAAAAACGGCAAAGAAAAAGAAATAGACCGTCTTCTTAAACTTATTGACTCCATTGGTAGAATAGATGAGAAACTTGATGCTCTGCATGAACAATATAATATTGACTGTGCTGATAACAAAGAGCGAATGAATACTCTTCAGGCTCAAGTAAATGATTTGGAAAAACGGCGTTCTGATTTGGTCCAGCAAGTTGAAGATACCAAAAACAAGATTAACAAACTGGAAGAAGGAATTGCTCGGTGGAAGATATACTGGGCGGCTATAGCATTTATCGCTTCTCCAATACTCACGACAGTCATAATTTTCTTAATAACCCACTTCCTAAACGGTATGCCGTGGTAAAGGCATGATTGAATCAGTTATTGCGATATTGTTAGCAGGACTAAGTGGGTTAGCTCTCGCGGTTCACTATAAAAACAAATACAAAAAATATAAACGACTTTATGAAGAAACACAAAAATCTAAACTCCCAACTACTAGACCACACACTTCTCCAAAAGCACTACAGGCTCAGGCAGACCTTCAACTATATCTACAGATTAGAAGCAAAGTTCTTTTACGAGATAATTTCAGATGTCAAGAATGCAACTTCTATAAACATCTCGAAGTTCACCACATTATTCCCAAAAGTAAAGGCGGAAGCGATGACCCATCAAACTTGGTCACTTTATGCCAAAGATGTCACGCTAAAGAACACGGGTTCAAACATGGAGAGAACAGAAGAAAGAGACACACAAAAAGAAATAAAAGAAAGAAATTCAAACGATATATCAACAAGCATAAAGATGCAGTTCGCGCGACAATGATTCCAATAACTTCAATGGAAGATGTTCATCCTTTTAAAGAAGACCTATCACAAGATGCAGTAGCTAGACGAAAAAAGCTCTATGAAAAATGGCAACGGGACGAATTGAACCAGCAAAAGAATTAACGATTGCAACAGTAGTAGATTGGATTGCCCCACCACGGGTAAATTGGCGGAACGGGGTCTCTCGGATAAACTGGAAAAATATCATTTACTTCTACCCAGCCTCTTCCATTACATCCATAACAAGTTCTAGTAGCACCAGTACCGTCTTCTGTTGGTATTGTTCCTTTTCCATGACAAATTGGACATACTTCCGCATGACCCATAATTCTCACCGAAGGATATAACTATATAGAAACCACTATATAAAGTTTTCGGTTCAGTTAATCAACTGATTAAAAAGAGCGAGTAGGCGGATTTGAACCGCCGAATAACGGTTTTGCGGACCGCCCCGTTAACCAGACTTCGGCATACTCGCGCAAAGTTAATGGCGGTAGGTGAGAGATTCGAACTCTCGGTTCCACATGGGAACGCTGGTTTAGCAAACCAGTACCTTAAACCACTCAGCCAACCTACCATCAATGGCGACAGGGAGAGGATTTGAACCCCTATTCCCATAAGGGAACACCGTTTTCAGGACGGGTGCAATACCTGATTCTGCCACCCTGCCACAAACGGATAAAAAATTTAGGCTGACGACTGACAAGTGGACTGACTACTGATACCCAAGTCGTGACAATTAGGAAGAGTTTCGAATATCATGTCAATCACTTACCACAAATATAATACAAAACAACTATATAAATCTTTTGGTTGCGGGAGACAGAGTTAAACTGTCGCTGTTGGATTATGAGTCCAACTGACTGTCGTTATCTTATCCCGCATTATTTTAGTTAATGGTACGGGCGGGGAGATTTGCACTCCCACAGCAACTAAGCAAGGGGTTTGCTCTATCGGGAATGAATCTTAGCCATCCAGACTTGGATTTGAGCCATCCAGATTTAAGCCATCCAGACTTTTCGTTCTCTGGGTTTTCTGATTCCCTACGCCCGCATAGGTAGCCTTAATATATGTCAATACCTCTATATAAACCTTTTGGTTTAATCAAATGAAGAATACCTTTTCACCATATCTTTGTCTCCCCTAATTTCCCATCGGTTAACTTGGAAATCTCTGGAACGATTATGGACTTTTCTAAAGAAAAAGTTAATTTCTTCTTCTCGTTTTCTATAGAATCTTCCAGAACTTGAGCCGCCTTTCTTGTGTTGCCCGCCTATTCCAGAAGTCAATCTTAACTTTACAGCTTCAAATTCACCTTCTCGGATAGAGATAATAGCCTCTTTAGTTGATAGATTAATTATACCAATTTTTGGGTTATTAGAGTAGAGGCTTCTCAAATACTCAATTTCAAACCGCTTGCCACAGTCGTAGAAGTTTCTGGTAACTGGCAAAGGCGGTCTAATCGTTCAGACACCATCATAAGCGGCAAACATTAGATAGCCGTCTTCAACAAGAGTTTGTGAAACTTCGACTATTAGTTTGTTTAATGCTTTCAAGACCTTTTTGCGAGTATTATTATCTTTGATATTAGAAGCTGTGTTACATTCTCGTCTAAGCTGTTTGACTACAGGAATATTATTAGAACCTTTGGCAACACTTAACGTAATCAAAATAGTAGAATTCTCTTTTCGGATTCACATATCAGTTGCCATTTTAATCCCAATATATTAATGTCAAACGGCTATATAAAGGTTATGGCGGATACGGCGGGATTCGAACCCGCGCTTCCAACGTGACAGGCTGGTGTGTTGACCGCTACACTACGCATCCATTGATTGGTCCCCCTGTCCTGAGTTGCACAGGAATCATTCGGTTTACAGCCGAAGGTCCTAGTCTGTTAGACGACAGAGGGGCGATTGGTGGGGATAGAAGGATTTGAACCCTCACCTGATGGTTCCAAGCCACCGATGCTTCCAAGTTACACCAAATCCCCATATTGGTGGTCCATCATGGAGTCGCACCATGCCCATGACTTTGTAAGAGTCATATGCTCTCTGATACACTAATGGACCGTGGTGGGGTAGTAGAGGATTCGAACCTCTGTATCTGGTTTTGGAGACCAGAGCCTTCCTATTAACTGAACACCCCATATTTGGTGGAGATAGAGAGAGTTGCACTCTCATCTTACCGCTTCGAAGGCGGGCATTCTAATCTGTTAAACTATATCTCCGCGCCGCCCGTAGGAATCGGACCTACACCTTCCGCCTTAACAGGGCGGTACACTACCATTATGCTAGAGCGGCAGATGCCGACTAGAGGAATTGAACCTCTGTCATTCCCGATTTTCAGTCGGGCGAACTCCCGTTGTTCTAAATCGGCGAGGACTTGGGGACGGAGTTGAACCGTCTGAAGTGGCTTCACAGACCACCTTGCTACCGTAGCTCCCAAGTCACGAAAGGACCATACGGGATTTGAACCCGTGTACGGGGATTAAAGGTCCCCTGCACTAACCTTGCTATGCTAATGGTCCGCGAGTGCACCTATCGGGATTTGAACCCGAATGTCTGGATTAAGGGTCCAGCGCACTAACCTTGTTATGCTATAGGTGCGAGTGGGCAAGACAGGATTTGAACCTGTGTTCTCCGTCTTATAAGGGCGGCGCATTGGACCAGACTATGCTACATGCCCGTTACTGGTGCGGATGTCGGGAATCGGACCCGAAACTTAGGTTTGGAAGACCCGTATGTTACCATTAAACACCACACCCGCATTATTGGTGCAAGAGGCGGGAATCGGACCCACGCCTTAGACTTGGCAAGCCCATATGCTACCACTAACACCACTCTTGCTCAATTGGTGGACAGGTGGGGAATCGAACCCCAACTCGGACTTTGCAAGAGTCCTGTGCGACCTTTACACTACACGCCCATAAGTGCTTCCGCCCGAATTCGAATCGGGACTCAAAGGCTGAGAACCTTTGCTCCTTGCCAATTAGATTACGGAAGCATAGTGCTCCCATTGGGAATTGCACCCAAACTCAGGGGGCGAAAACCCCTGCTCCTTACTGTTAGATTATGGGAGCGAAAGCCGCTACCAGAAATTGCATCTGGACCCAGAGTTTACAGAACTCTCATGCTACTCTTAACACCATAGCGGCACATGGCACAGGTAAAGGGAGTCGAACCCCCATCTCTCATGTTAGAAGCATGAGGCTCTATCCATTAAGCTATACCTGTATTTGTGAAGTCAGTTGAAAATCGATTGAAGTCAGTTGGTAGTGGGTAGGAGAATCGAACTCCTTCCTCAAGCTATCCCTATCTATTGACATCAGGGGCATAACCCCCTTTTCGATTTCAAGGGCTTGATTCCTTAGCCAAATAGATTAACCCACTATATCAAAATGCCAATGCAATCGACCACGGCAAGACACAGATGATGGCAAAAAGTCGAGATAATCTTGACGGGTCTTACTGTTGTCTTCCGCGCTTACCGTGGTCTGCTGGTTTGGCGACTGTCGTATTAAAAGTCCAATACTCGAATACGAGACTACGACTTATTGCCATCATGGTTAAGACCACGTTGTTGTTATAGTATAATGCTAATCAAGTATTTAAATGTTTCGGTAGAAATAACATGTTGAGTTATGGGCTTGGGCGAATCGCTTCGCCGTTAACGCAACCTCTTGGAACAGAGCCATGCGCTTACGATGTCCTTCTGGCGATACGCTGACACCAAACCTAAATAGGTCGGTACTGGCACTCTGGGTAATTTCCATCCCCAGCCAAGTCTCACGCCATATCTCCATCCTTCAAGCCCGCATTGGTGTCATAAGGCTGAATTACCTATTCACATCCCACTTTCAGGCAAAGGAGATAGGCTTAATTTGCTCGTCACGTAGTCATTCCTGTAGCCTATTTTTCCGTGACACCTTTTGATGTTTCATCTGGGACTCACATTCAGCCGATGACTATGAAAGGCTGAGAACAACCGTGGTTCTAGCGGTCATGACCCCGCTTTTCCCACGGCGTTTACGAACATATGGGCTTTTCGATTAACAGCCAATGCCCTATACTGTGAAAGTGTCATGGGTTGGACAGGATTCACCGTTCAGCGCGGTTCTCACGTTTACGGGGAGCATTCCAAATCGATGCGGATATTGTGCACGTTCCGCACCTACACGTTTTCTTCCCCGTTACTGCCTAATACCAGAGGGTTTGTGGTTATCCAACCCGTGACTATGAAACGTCTTGGGCTAGGATAAGAGATTGAGAGACATCTCCTACTTGCTAGATGGCTGTTCACTCTCATCATCCAGCCCCCTAGCCCTTGACTATGATTTGTCTCAGGCTGACGCTCTGAGGGCATAGCTGGCTAGAGTTGCCCTATTCGGACCCACTCTAGTAGCGTATGCCCTCTGCTTTCAGCCTATGACTATATTTTCCAACGTCCTTAACCGCAACAGACTGTGCGTGGTTACTCAACCACCTTCATCGAGCGTCAACTCATCCGTGCGGGGAACGCTGGCGAGTATAGTTCCCCACGACACACCATTCGACCAGTAGGGCTATTTCATTCTTCGGCTTGCCCGTCTATAGCTTCCTTGCTGACACCATCTAGGTAGTCTATGGGCTAATAGATATAATACACAAACAAATATATAAAGGTTTCGGTAGAAACAACATGTTCAATTTAATAGTTAATGTGAGGGACACCGCTTCGCCGCTTCGTGGAATACGTCCACGAGTTGAGGCAAATTGAATGTCCCACGGATTCAAGGATGGACTCTGTTGCCGCCAAAGGCGACCACTTCGAATCGTCCCGAAACCATTACTAATAAAGGGGGAACTAATATTTAAAGTTTACGGTTCTACACTTGTCGCCAAAATGTCCAATGGTTGAAAACCGCGATAGTATCATACAACACGTCTTTGCTGGTTATAGAACTATCTTTTGAAGTTTCTTTTTTCCTCATCAGCACAAGTTTTCGACTTCCATCAATCAATGCATTGTCAGAACCGTCAATGACTTTATCGATATTGCCGAACAAATGAGATGAACGAGGGTCTGAATTTATATATACTCGTATTTTCATACTGCTACCACCACCTTTGATATTCACTACGACACTAATAGATGGTGCACTACGCATATATAAAGGTTGCGGTAAAAATGAGCCGACCCGATTCGGTTCTCCCATGAGTATTGGAAGCCGTTCGCTTGCCCCTAGTCCCACTCAAAGACCAGACCACTACGGGGTAGTGCACTTGGGCTTATGAACGTGGTTTGTCAAACCGCCCAAGTAAATCTACTATCGTCATAATAGATTGTCGGTTCGGCATTAGATGGTATAGGAAAACAAGTATTTAAAGGTTATGGTTTCAATTCTATGAAAAACCATAACATTTAAATAGTAGTATTACATTAATATTTAATGAAAGTGATAGTATGAGAAAACAATATAGCCAACTTTTGGCTCTTGCTTTGATGAAGAGACTAAGAGATGGTGAATCATTAGAAATCTTGAACAAAGAAACTGGAATATCTATACCTACGCTTTGGAGATGGCGTGAGGGAAAAACATTTCCAACAAGCGGTATCTCTAAGAATTATAGCGAATACTATGAGGAAAACAGACAAGATATTATTGAGAGAATAAAGCGAAACAAATATGGTTGTCAATATTTTGATGTTCTTAAAAGGGATAACTATAAATGTCAAAATTGTGGCAGAACAACATATCTGCACGTTCATCATAAAGACGGGAACAAGAAAAACAACAACCCAGATAACTTAGTTACATTATGTAAAAGTTGCCATAGAATTACGCACCTAATACACCTATGTATGAATAAAGTTCCACCATACGGAAGACTCTACGAATTAGCAAAGTTAATCTTATAAGTAGTTCAATACTATGAAATCTAAGTAGGACAGGTGGGGCAAGACCCATCTTCCTTCGTTAAAAGCTGGAAGTTTCTACTTCCGTCCCTATAGATTGTTACGCCCTTTATGCCTAGTTTATGAGCCAAAAGATAGATTTGTTCTATGTCATTGACTGTCGTACTATTGGGCAAATTTATTGTTTTAGATACTGCATTGTGTGTGTACTTCTGAAAAGCCGCTTGCATTTTCAAGTGCCCTTCTGGTGAAATCTCTGCTGATGTTACAAGTGCATCCTTCATTTCTTTGGGAATAACTATACAATTCTTGCATTGGGTTGTAATCAGCGTCTTCTCTATTTCTGGGTTCCATAGTCCTTTAAGTTCGAGCGACCTTTTCACGGCGGGATTTACTTCAATCAAATCTTTGCCTAAAGTTTCTTTCACATTTCTACGCTGGACAACAGCAAAGATTGGTTCTATCCCAAATGAACAGTTAGCGATAATACTGATTGTTCCAGTTGGAGCGATTGTAGTGAGAGTAGCATTTCGCATATATGACTTAGACTTATAGATACTCTTCTCTTTGTTAGGAAAATTGCCTTTCTCTTTTCCAAGTTCCTCAGAAGTCTTTATAGCTTCTTCAAGCATTACTTTCATAACTTCTTCAGCAATTTTCAATGCATCAGCACTATTATATTTGATTCCTAAATAGAGAAGCATATCAGCAAAACCCATTACACCTAGACCAATTTTTCTATTGGAAAGAGAAGCCGCTTTTATTTCTGGAAGAGGATATTTATTTGCGTCAACAACATTGTCAAGAAATCTTATTGCAAGTCTAACAGCTTTTCTAAGTTTGTCATAGTCAATTTTTACTGCACCATTTTTCTTTACGAACTTACTGAGATTTATTGAGCCAAGATTACAAGCCTCAAAAGGAAGTAATGGGGTTTCACCACATGGATTAGTAGCCTCAAGTTCTCCAACTTCGGGGGTAGGATTGCTCTTGTTAATTGTATCCAGAAAGATTACTGCTGGCTCGCCATTTTTCCAACTCATATAGCATAGCAAATTCCATATGACGCGCGCTTTTATTGTTTTTATTGCTTTCTTTGTTCGTGGATTAACAAGTTCAAAATCTGCGTCTTTTGTTACTGCCTCTATAAACTTATCAGTTATTCCAACTGAAAAGTTGAAATTGGCGAAGACCCCTTCTTTCTCCTTTGTGATTATGAAGTCCTCAATATCTGGATGGTCAACACGAAGAATGCCCATATTTGCGCCTCTTCTTTTACCACCTTGTTTGATAACGTCTGTTGCTGAATTGAACACTTGCATGAAACTCAGCGGACCAGAAGCGATTCCACCCGTACTCTTTACCACATCACCTTTAGGTCTAAGCCTAGAAAATGAGAACCCAGTTCCACCACCAGACTGATGAATTTTCGCCGTATAATGAACGGCATTAAAAATCGAATCAATATCATCCTCAACTGGCAGAACAAAACAAGCCGCTAGTTGACCTAGCTTAGTTCCAGCGTTCATTAAAGTAGGGGAGTTAGGCAAGAATTCCATTCGTACCATAGAATTGTAGAAATCTTTCTCTAATTGTTTCACAAAGACTTTATCTTTTTTATATTGAAATTCAATCTCAGCGATTGCTTTCGCAACTCTTCTAAACATCTGAGTAGGAGTCTCAACAACTTCTCTATTTTCATCACGTTGTAAATATCGCTGTTGAAGAATAAAGAGCGCATTTTGACTCAATGATGATTTCGTCTGTTTTATTTTCGGCAAACATAACACCTATTAAACTATAAGAGAGGGAAACATACTATTTAAGACTTATGGTTGGCTTTAACTGTTTCTGATTTCCCATCAGGTCCATTTTGGCATTCAGAATTTACTTCTGGAATTTTCTGCGCTTCTATCCATTCATTCTCCATCTTTACATAATCTACAACTTCTTCATGTACTATCTTTCCGTCTGGTCCATAGAAATAGATGTCTTTAATTCCAGCCTGAATCATAAATCGTCTGCATAAGAAACAGGGTCTTTCTCTTTTAGTGACTGAGCCAAAAATTACGTCCAGAAACATTGTTCCACCCTCAACTGAAACGCCTCTTCGAGCGGCGTTAATAATTGAATTCATTTCTCCATGAACAGCGGGGCAATGGTCGTAGCTTTTAATTGATGCTTCTTGATTTATGTCTTTGAGACAAGGACAATCTATGCCACAATTGAGTGAGCCTCTTACTGAACCATTATAGCCACTTGAGATAATACAATCATCTTTTACTATAATAGCCCCAAACTTTCGGCGGGTACATGGGCTTCTTAAAGCTATATCATGGGCAATCAAAAGATTGGCTTCTATCTTGGATGGTCTAACTTGTTGCTTGACAAGTATAGCGTCAACACCAGCACCTTTCTCGTTCATAGTTTATTTCCCCATGCACGTTCAGTAACGTGTGAAGTTGTTCTATCAGTTGGGCAAAGTTCACTCAAGAGATATACTAAAGCAAGAGCCATAAGACGTGTATTTCTACACTCATCAGTTTGAGATATACGAAGTAGTTCTTGCTTCAATTCTTGAACATTCTTAATCTTTTCGTTTGGCATATTTTTCCCTCATTTTTATTAGTCTTCGTCTGCATTCCGTACAATTGTCTGGGCTATCATCTTTACCCTGTTCAAAGCTACTGCCAAGATACATCCATCGCCCGCAAAGAGCACGAAGTTCCTTGACATAATGAGCCTTTTTACTATTGAGGAACCAGACCCATCCTTCTTTAAGTGGTTCTTCTTTTATTTCACCTTGAGGATTATTAGGTGGAAATTCTTCCGTCATTCTAATCCTCTCTGAAAAATTTATCCTTTATGGAATTTTTGTCGGAGCACCCTTCATATTGAAGAGGGGTTGACAAACATCTGCCTGTGCTTTTGTTACTTGCACATTTCAAATTTGGACATGGATTTATAGGATGAAATGATGTTTGTTTCTTTCGCCTATTTCTTGGGCGATATTCTCTATCTCTACCATATGTCATATTATTCACAACAAATAAAAAGGGGGAAGGTGTATTTAAAGGTTGCGGTTTAAACGTATGTCGTTTCGCCGAACCCATCTTTGAATCGTTCTTTCTCTTCTTTAGTGGCTTTATGTTTATCAATTAGCTTCCACGCGGGGTCGTCAATTTCGAACTTTCTCCAAAGTTCTACAGGCGGGTCGGTGTCTTTATTGCCTATGCTCCATTGTTTCGAATCATGCATTTCTTTGATAAGTCGTCTTTGACATGGGACGCATGGGCAAAAGCTGATGTTCATACATCTGATGTAAAATCCAAGTTGTTCGATTTCGCGGCATTCAGATTTCGTATAGTTGCCATCTTCATCTATAGATTCAAAGATGAACTTCTTTTCCATTAGAACTCGTTTTTCATTTCCCAATACATTCACCTTCATTCATTCGTTCAATATAAAAAATAGGGGAACTGGTATTTAAACTTTGCGGTTCTAGTAATGCTTGTCTCTGTCAGGTTTATGTTTCTCTATGTTGTCTTCACAAGTTGTGCAAAGAATTTTTCCTTCGCCGTTTTTATGATTGCCAATTACAGAGCACCCGCATTTTTGACAGATATTATATAGTTTTTTCTCGAAGTTAAGTAGTCTCTTGATTCTATTCCAACACTCACGACAAACATCATATGCTTCTGTTGATGGTACTGTAGCTCTTCCTTTGTCGTCTATTTCTGTCACAACAACTTTATTCCAATGTTCAAGAGTGTTGTCGAACAAAATTTCTTTTCCACAACTATCACAGTATATCTTTTTCATAGATTTTCACCTACTTCATATTTCAATCCATTTCTGGATAACAAAGAAAAAGGGAAACTGATATATAAAGGTTGCGGTTCTATATTTGTTCTACAGGTCCTCTACAACACATACAAGAGTCTAGTATGTGAGCGTGGCTCGCGTCTGTCCACGGGTGGTCCTTCTGTCGAGAGTAACGCATTCTTCGGCGACTCCCGTGCCCGTAGTTGTACCTGTAAAAGACTGTTCCGCAACTTTGACACTTTACTTTGATGTTTGCGCCCAATTTTCAGCAATACACCCACCTACCCACGAACTGCCCAGCCGCTAACCGAGCATAGTTCTTAAAGGCTAATGAGTATGGGTCATTGCTTGGCTGTCCCCGTTGCTTCCTTCATACGTTTTAATTCAGAAGGACTTTTTCCCTCATTGTTGTCTTTCAAAACTTTCTCATCTGGTCCGCTAGAGAGTCCAGCAGTAAGATTACATTGCATCCAATACATGCGCCATAAATCAATTGCGTTATGTTGTGGCGGATTGATAGGAACTTCCTTCTTTGTTGGGTCGCTCATTTACTCACCAAATAGTAGGATATATATGTGCAGACAAGTATATAAATCTTTCGGAACAAGTTAGCCGCCGTTAGGCGGCAAGAAGACCGCGAGACCCACTCAAAAATATGCTTATAAACATATGCATTATACTTGTGTGCATATCCGCTATGTTTAGATATGGACGGAGTATGCTTGGAGAAATAATGGGGGGTCTGCCATGCAACCCAGAGCTATAGTAGATTGCACGTAGTTCAGTCCTTACTAGAGACCTAGCCACTTAGTAGTGATTTAGTAGGGCTTCCCCATACAGATAGTGTTAAACGACTATATAAAGGTATCGGTCAGAAAATTAGTGGGGAACTGTGTGCGACTTTGCCTATAACCGTCCCCCTAACGTCATAGGTCGTATAGTTGCGTCAAGTGGGCACGGTCCCCATAGTTATCCGTGAACGATAATATTATAGTAAATCGACTATTTAAGCGTTTCGGTTACGGTTTGCCGCCTTTAGAGTATCATCCCAGAACATCCTTCTCAGACGCTTAACTGCCAACTCTGCTGTTTCAGCATGAACGGTGCGCCCGCCCGTATCCTTAGCTATCCAGTAACCCTTCTTACGGTCCTTAGTCCAAACCTCACTTATAGTTATGACATAGCCGCTAGGATAAATCTCTTCTACCTGTTTTGCTTTCTCCACATAGTTCACCTACCTTGTTAGTTTACGGTAACGGGACACGGGATTCGGACCCGACCTTCACGGAATATGTTGGGATACCCCCATTTCTGAGACCATCCACAGGTGCACCATGCCGTGACGTGCTACGCCTAATCACCAGACCCGCTACCGTATTACAGTAGTAGATGATGCCCTATATAAATGTTACGTTAATGCGGGAGAGACTTTCCACGGTATAAGCGTGTATTTCGGTACGCACTCAACGTACCTACGCCCCTGAGTGGGACTTGTACTCCCCCTAAATAGATAGTGTTAATCCCGCTATATAAACGTTACGCTAACTAACAGCAAAAATCTATCTTTTTTGCAATACGTTAGTGTTGCTCATATGGGACCCTAACCCAGTTGAAAACACACGGCTTTTCCTTTCTAGTATATCGGTAAGGCTTATATAGTAGGGGAGATACCGATATACTAACCAGTTGAATATACTATTGGCAACAAACACCATATATTGACAGGGCTATACGGTACGGTGAAACATCATGACCCAGTTGAAACATAGGGCAATTTACCCAGCTTAGTCCCATCCACCAAAATCGAATTCCTGTGTTTAGGGGGGGACTATATTACCTCTGATTCGCCTGTGGGTGGAACTGGCGGGGGACTTGTTGATGTAACTGAAAGTTGTACTTTTTGTGATAATTGTTAGTGCTCTTGTGGGTGCAACCGAAAGTGCAACTGAGAATTGTCCGATAGCTTTATAAGGGGGTAGAGGGGCGGGTCTAGTATATAAGCGTTGCGATAAGTTTAAATAGGGGTAGGGGGTAGGGTGTAGTATATAAGGGTTGCGTAAGCCTTATATAGTAGTGCTGTGCTCGTGAGTGAGGCTCTAGTATATAAGGGTTGTGAAAGGTTTATATAGTAGTGTTGTGCACAAGTGAAACAGGCTAGTATATAAGGATTTGGTATAACTAAAAGTGTAACTAATTAGTTGTACTAAAAGTATTATTGTGTGATAGCCTCTAGCTTGCAAGTGTAGTGCAACAACCTTGACCCTATAAACCATAGCCTATAAGGTTCATCAGTTAGCTATATTCTACCTAGAGGCTAATCACTAGGAACACGGGCAATTAGCCCGTGCTGTATTGAAGCCCTCTTACTTTTTCTTTTTGCCTACGTTCTGTATCAGTTGGTCAGAGATAAACCACGCTGAAAAGATGCCTAAGAGAGCTATTAGTAATTCGCTCATACTTGATAACCTCGTCTTTTTTGTGCTTCGATTTTTTCGGCTTGTTCTACTTGAGCGCAGATTATCAATAGCTCACGTTCAAATGCTAGAGCTATTTGTCTAGGTTGCTCTTCATAACTAAATTCTCTTTTTCGGTTTCTCATTGCGCTTTTCACCAATAATAGTATATGTTCAGAGAGGTATTTAAACGTTTGCTTTTGACTGTAGAACAATAATACAGAAAAGAAAGGGTTTATTTGCGAAGAATCCCAGCCCAGCCAGCTATCATTTGAGTTATCAGAATTTTTTCTCCTAGTGTCGTTTTTGCCCAATGCTCAATTGCCGTGTATATCCAGAGTGCAACTTCGAGTGAAATTTTCTGTTCTATTTGGGCGATAGCTTTTAGATTCTGATATTTCACTATTTCCAGCGGTTCAAGTGGTACGTCAACAGAGGCTTTTAGTGTGTTGTATTTTTCTGTTGAGAGAGCGTTTAACTTCGCGTTTGTTAGAGTTAACGCCATACTGACCTTATTCATGTCTATCATGTTTTCACAGTCCTTATAGAATAGTATAGCACAGAGACTTATAAAGGTTCTGGTGAGGCGGTTGCTTATAAACGTTTCGGTGGATTCTTGCCGTCCGTGCCCATGTAATATCCGATAGCTCGCGCCGCCGAGTCCCGCGCTCGACAAATATAGTATATCGCCGACCTATTTAAACCTTCGCTTTTAACTGTAGAACAGAAATACACAAAAAATTGGGGTTTTAGTAGAGCGGTTCACATTCGAAGTTAGCCCTAAAAGTAAACCCTCGGTTGTCCGTCCACGTTGGGATTTTTGCCACGAGTTTAGGGTATTGTTCTTCGAACGCTCTTGACATGTTACGGTTATTAAGTTCGTTTATGTGTGTTATGTCAAGTTCAACGTTTTTAAACATTCTTGTAAGCCTATTTCTGTAGCACACAACCACGTTAACCCTTATTGTCCTTGCCATGAGTTTTTCCCTCAATAGTATGTGTACACCGTTCCTTATATACCTTTCGATTCAAGTGTACAACAGAACTACAAAAGAAAAAGGGTTTTAGTCCCTGACTCCTCTGAACGTTCGACATGAGAATTTTATTTTTGGGTGTTTTTCCGTGTTCCTTATCGCGTCAAATATCGCGTTAAAGTCTTCCGTGCTCAACTTTTTGGGCTTTTTGTTGTTGGTCATTTTTTCACCAATAGTAACGTATGCGGCGAGCTATATAAACGTTCCTATTTAAGTGTTCAACGCTTATACAGTATTGCTGTCCATTGCACCGTGGAACAATAACCGCCGTCCTTCCGTAATTCTTGGAGCTTTAGCTTAGGGAACCTCGTTTTGAGCAGATATTTCCATTTACGCTTCGCTGGCTTCCTGAATGCTCTAGCCGCACCTAAAACGATGAGCTTTTTGGTTTTCAGTCGATTTACTTCGTGCGCTATTTCGTTAATGTCTTTTCTATCGCCGAAATTATCAGCATAAATAATATCAAATTCGCTTTTATTTCTAAAAGGCAGATTTGACCATGATGCACGAATTACGTTCTGTAAACCGTCCCGTTTAGCTTTTCGGCATTGCTTAAGGTTCAAATCGATAGAATAGGTTTGTTTTTGGTCAGGAAGCAAAATATAAGGTGTGTCTTGAATTCCTAATATTAAGCGTTTCGAGAATTCACTAAGTTTGTTTAGACAAAAATTTTGTCGTTCTGGGTGAATCATTTTACGCTTAACCGCAAGAGCTTTTTTTAATGCGTCCATGTCACACACGTCCTTAACTATATTATATCACCGTGACTTATAAACGTTGTTGTGTAGCTAAACTGTAGTCCTGTTCTACACTTGAAAGCAAACGTTTATATACCTCGATGCACACGTTACTATTGAGGGCGACAACCTCAGCGCGAGAAAAAACGGGATATTACATGGACACGGATACCATGATTAGAAACCAACTTAAAGTTAAACTTCCCGTGAACCGCCTCGGTTGCATTAATCTCTGTTATGTTCTGACGTTCTTATTTCCATGTCCATGTATTTTTTAAGGCATTCCTGATAATCTGGACATGTCCCAGAACAGTCACGAGTCAAATTTCCTAAACAAGTTTTTGGCATTTTTATTTTGCTCCGAATTTATAGGCTAAAATGTCATAGGGTTCATAAACGAGCTTCTTTCGGATAATCACGCTCGTACTGCCGACTTTTCCGCCGTCACGGTGGTATTTCACTTGAAAAGTCCCGACATGAGTTTTTACTTGTGTGTTGTTGTGTGTGTTCATTTTTCTCGCCATGTACTACTATATCAACCGACTTATATAAACCTTTATGTCATGTCAGGCATGGTCAAAGCATGGAAAACATGTTATGTTACATGTTATGGATAAAAAAAGAGGGACGCTTTAAGCGTCAGGGTCGAAATCGTGCCATTCTTGGGCTTCGTCAGGTTGACCGTCCGATTCTATAGCCTCTTGAGGAAATTCCCACTCTTTTTGGGGTTTCTCGGCTAATTCGGGCGCACCGCACCCGATTCCGCCGAATTGGTGGCTTTTCTGAACCGCTTTATAGAACTTCTCAATAGAGAATTTTGGGTTTTCGGCTTGTGCGAACTTTACGAAAAATCTGTAAAATTCGTCTAAGTCTTTTGCCTTGCCTATTAGCTCGGCAATTTTTACGTAGTGTTTAACACTAAATACGTTTGCCATTTTTTCAACATCCTTGAGATATAATATAGCACGGTCATTAATAAAGGTTTGGGTAAAACCAGAAGGTTTATATACTTCGCGGTTTAAAGTCCTGTTAGCTCATGGTGTTTCACTAATCGCATTCTGGACAAATTCCGCGCCGCGTTTAGCTTTTCCGCCTCGAATTTGGGTTCTTCGTTTACAACGATTTCTGTTCGTCCTTTTAACATTTGATAATAGTGGTGTCCTTGACCGCTTACATTTGATTCACGGTCATCGGTTAGTATCATACTCCAAGCGTGGCACATCTCTTCTGTATTAAGTTCACTCTCTTCAAGTAATCCGTGTATCAATTCATGCAGAACTGTATAGTTAAATTTGCGAACAATTTTATCCTCGTTGTGCATCTCAAACGCTACAATATGAGGATAAATTACAACGTAATTCTCTGGTAAATTCGTACCAAATGAAAAGTGGTCTATCAATCTCTGCTTAATTTTTTGAATCGTCAATTCTGAAAAGCCTAAGTTTACAACGTCCGAGAGATATAAGACAAATTCCACGGTTTTTATTGGCATCCTTGTTCACCATTAGGTAACGTGTCGAACGTAGTATTTAAAGGTTGGCTTTAAAGTGTAGGTCAAATATACAGTTTATATGGTCATGTGTAGTCACGTTAAACAGTTAAAAGCAAACGTTTAAATAGTCCCGTGCCCACGTTCATAACCAGAGCCTCGCGTTAAGCGTATATTACATGGACACGCATCACTTGAATTGAATGTCACCCACAGTTGAACTCACGGTGAACTTTTGTTCCTATGCGTGGTGAATCGAAGTCACGATTCGAGAATTTACCATGCTTTTCCCATGCTTCGAAATTGGCTACGATTCACCACAATGGTCTTTTTATTGCCCCATATGTGTGTTTTCGAAGTGGTTACTCGTACTATGGTGTTTTCATGTATATTTTCTCGAACGAAATTTTCGCTCTCATCGTTGTGATGAATCGAACACAATGTACTAACTGTATTATTGTTGAACAGTTAAATAGGAAGGTTTATAAGTGACGGTGTTGTATGGTTAGAACAGGAACTATGAAGTCAAATAGGTAGTATATAAGGGTTTCGGTATAGGGTAGTATATAAACGTTTCGGTATGGCGACCTATATAAAGGTTGTGGTCAACCGAAAGTTGAACTTCTGGGGGTAACTGTCTGGGGTGTAACGCACATAGGTATATATTAAGTTAAAATTTGTTTTTCCGCTAAGTTTGCAAGTCAAAAAAAGAGGGAGTTTTATCGGTTCTGTTCGAGCAGTTCAAAAAATCGCTTATTAAACAGTTTGCCGAGATTTCCTTTTAATTTCGGTTGTGTCCGAATTCGTCTTTTTTGTTCCATGATTATCACCAAAAAAACAAAAAGGGGGTAGGGGGGTTAATAGCCGTATTTGTTGTTTAATTCGGTTCTGAATTGCTCTTTTTCTGTTTCGGTCAAAGCGTCCGTCTTTTCTAGCAGTTTATGTATGACGGTTTCGAAGTCAAATTTCTCCCATGTTCTGTTTACGTAGCATACTTTAGCCTTTTCGTATTCATTGCCATTTTTGAACAGCCTTGCATCATGTCTAAAACCGCTTCTTGTGCTCACAAATTCACAGAGTATTTCTGTGGTTTCATTCACTTTAAAGATTCTTGCCATTATTCCACGTCCTTAAGAGTATAATAGCATCGAGTCTTATAAACATTCCTACTCAGTCCTGAGTTAATCAGTTGATTAAAAAATGCTAAGTTCGCCGCACGGCTCCGCCGTACCGTTCCATCCATGCCAACAATGTTTCCAAAATTCGTGATGAATCGAAGTCAACATTCGAAGAAAAGCATGGGAAAAGACCATACCTCGAAGTGGGACACAAATTCATCACAATGGAGAGTATGGTTCAATAGCACGTCATTGTGGTGAATCGAAGACAATATTCGAACAGGGAAGAAAATTAAAAATTCGCTAAGTTTTCAGTTAATAGAAAGTTGTACTAAAAAAAGAAGGGAAAGTTGCACCGTGCATGTCACGGTGGTTTAACTCCACAGGCGCACCACAAGTCTGTTTACCGTTGCAAACTCTGGGTTGACCACGTTAGTTATCCCTGCAAGTTTAACTATTTCGCCGATTATGGTTATTCTTGCAGTTGTTCCGCAGTTGATACATTCGCTTGTACGCTGTGGTAGTCTCGCAGTTGCACTTTTTATAGCCTTCACGGATTTAACTATCGTGTGGTGTCTGCATTTGGGACAATTTCCGAAATATTCCATTATTCATTCACCTCTTTATTAGTTGTATAGTAGTCTAGTGAGTTAGGGCTGACGGTTGCACTTTTGATTATCTTTATTATTCGTTTCGCTCTTATATAATCTATGTGTCCGTGTTTGCCCTTATATACTACAGGAACCGTTAGACTTCGAATCCCGACCCGTTTTAAGAGCCTTCTACGCAATGCGTCACGTCTTACGACTAAAAGGTAATTCTTGTGCCAATTTGGGCTTATTTCTATGTCAATTTGGGTCTTAGGGTCAAAGAAGTCTAATTTGAAAATGTGCCAGCGGTTGCACCTATCCTTAACTTTTATGCGTACCTCATGGTTCAACTCTAGGTTAAAGTCGTCCACTAATCTCTTAAATTGTGCCTCTAAATGGGTAAATACGTTAGGATTACGCTTAGAATTCAATTTCCAGCAATTTCCAAAGCCCTTTCCTTTAGCCTTGCCTTTTTCACAGTCCTTATAGTGTTTAAAGAATTCTAAGAACTGCACTTGTGATTCTAGGCTTAAATCGAAGAGTCCTTCCGCGTCCGTGTCCTCTAGTTGTGTTAAGTGTTCGCATATTGCGCTAAGTTGTAAGTGTTCCACGTTCACACGTCCTTCAATAGTATAATGTCAGCGTTCTATATAAAGGTTTATATCAAAAAAAGAGGGAAATTGTTTCAAACAAAATATGGGTGTCCGTTTATGCTTATCATTTGAGATTTTTGTTTGCATATTGCCTTTAAGTCTTCACCATATTTCATTATTTGTTCAGGAGAAACCACAGTTGAACTTTCTATGAGCCAAATCTGTACGTTGTCCGCGTATAATTTTCCGTTATCTAGCCATAGACCCTCACAGTTATTAATGACGGTTAAACCGCCGAATGCACCGCATAGTTGAACTTTCACAGAATCTAGTTTTGTCTTATCTGGGTTTTCCGTTGTTACGACATAGATTTTTATTTCGACCATCTTTCCACGTCCTTAAGAGTATAATAGCACCGTCCTTAATAAACCTTTGTGTACTATTTTGTACGTGTAAACTTAGTAATTATTTTTTGCTGTAGTTCTTGCTGAGATTCTATTGTGCATGTTCCGATATACTCACAATAAATGTATTGGTTTATCGATTCTTGTATCAATTCCAACACTAGAGGGTCAGAATTATCATCGAGCGATTCATTTATTGCGGTTTTCCATGCGTACATCTCTTGTTGTACCAAGAATTTTGAATCATTTGAGAGACAAAAATCAGCTAAATCCATGTTAGGGTAAAGCGTTTCATATACGACAATATGCCCTAGCTCGTGATTCAGAATTAACGCTTTAACCTTATCAGGTATGGTTCCATAACCGATATTTGAATTTGGTGAATAGTTCTTAGTTCCGATAAGGATTCTTCGACATGGATAAAAGGAAACCTTCGAATGATTCCAGCTAAGGGTTAAATTATATATCACGGTAAAACCTAGTTTTTGCGCTAAGTTTTCAAGTCGTGTCAATTCGTCCTTATCGTTCAAGTGTTTCACGTCCTTAGAATAACGTTCGCACCCTCTCTTATAAACGTTTCCATTAAAGTGTAGCTTAAACCAACAGTTCGACCATTGACTTGTAGATGTGTCGTACAGGAAAAAGCAAACGTATATATAGTGCGCTGAGAACGTATGTTTGAGAGAGTTGGAGTTGTTCGCGTTAAGCGTATATTACATAGTAACGCATGATGTATATTCAATGTAACTCAAAGTACAACCAAGTTCGAAGCCCGTTCGCGCCAGCAATGGCGGGTAGGACTGTGGATAATGCCCGTTTTCTAAAATCAACCTGTGAGCGGGTCGTTCGGAGCAATACGCTCAATTCCCTTTATATTTGCTCAACGATATTGAGCGAGTACGCCCCGTTTAGTCGAATAAGGCTAAATCGTGGAGTTCGGGGTAATGTTAGAACGTCAAAATTGTCATCAGTCCTAATGAATTCACCGTTCGATGACGTTCGTTTTAGTTAATCAGTCTCAGAGCTAGTCATCGGCGCGAGTTCGAATCTGTAAGTGTGCTCCGTTAGTTGTTTCCGCCCTGAATCAGCCTCTAAATCGAGCATGGTCGTTCTGGGCAAACGTTTATAAGTAAGTATGGCATCTATATAAGAGTTGCGGTATATGGTTCGAAGGACGTGATAATAGAGAGTTGTACTTTATGGTTCGAATTTTGCTAAGTTTGCACATATATAAGCAACCGATAGGTTTAAATAGCTACTATATAAGGCTATCGGCGATACGCTTAAATAGGGGGTATATAAACGTTTTGGTCTAGCACAACTTCTAGTGTAACAAAAAGTGCAACTTTTGGGGTAACGCCTCGGTTAACAGGAAATTGTCCATAGAATGCAACTGAGAATATCACATAAGCGCACATAGGCGTTTTTTTGGTTCCAATTATTTTCTGGTCAGAGAGTTCACGCCGTCCCTTCTACCTGTCGGTTCGCCCTGCTTAATCACCTGATTAAAAATTCTCCACAGTTCCGCGAGCCTTTCGGATAATAAAGTCACCGTTTGCCAAAACGTCTTTTTTCTAGGCTTGTTTTGGCATTCAGGGGAGCTAGAGGGGGGGGACTTCTTTATAATGGGGTCGTTAATCACCTGTTTAAAATAGAGCTACAGCACTATGTCAATCACGCCGTTGTCGTATGCCAACATTCCACTCCATAGACCCTTTACGTATGACAACCCTTTCCTTTACGTATGTAAAGGTCATCAGTATCTTTTATCGAGCATTTCTTTTAAGCATGGACTCCACTTTTGGGGGTATATGGCTCTCTTGGGGGGGTTAGTGATTAGAGGTCGTTAGAGGGTCTGGGTTAGGGGTCGGACGTGGGTTCTCTGGGGTTCGGGAATTTGCTTAACAATTTGTGTTATATGGTTAGAGGTCGGGGTAAAGGGTGCACAGCCTCGTTACGAGCTACGATTCGTTAATCAGTTGATTAAAAATCTGGGTTTCGTGAGAGAGGCTCAAGACGGCTTGGGCAGAACTTGGGTCAGTTTCGGTTGACGTGGTGAAATCAAAAAGTGTAAAGGCTCTCTGGGTCGGGGGTTCTGAGGTCTTTAACAAAAAGTGTTAGTGAAATCGTCTAAGTTTGTAGAGGGTTAGAGAGGTTAGAAGGAATGAGTAGAACGGGCGAAGGGAAAGCGCGAGAAAGGACGGTGAAAAAATGGAACAATATCCCTTCGCCCTTGATAGAGTAGTATGTCAAACGGGTATATAAAGGTTGTGGTAGAAAGACCATGCTCGAATCTAGTGTTCGACTTTATAGACTCCGTAGAGTAGTACCAATATTCCAACAGGGACACCCAAAAATAGAAGAGGCGAGAATAGCGCACCAAAAGTAGCAGAAAAAGCGAAAATGAAAATTCCACCCAGAATTGCCCCTATACTTTGGGTTAGAGGGTCACGTATGACTTCGATGGTTCTTGTGTAGAGCCACTTAAAGAATCCTATTTTTTGCTTGACCATCTTGTTCACTTGATAATAACAACAACACCGAGCTATATAAAGGTTTCCTAAGAACGTCCATGCTCAAAATTCAATGTGAACTTTGAGTATTCCAGAAAGTATTAGAGCTATTACAACTACGAAAAAGGCTATCGGGGCAAATGCCATGATTATGCCAGCGTTCTCTTTTACTTTCTTAATCACGGTTTTTAGTGTTATCATTTTAGACCACTTAGATTAGCGCGGAACACGGACGATTCTCCAATAAGCGTCCATCACTCGTCAGCTAAGGACGTAGTTTGGAAACCTTGTTCCCGTGCTCATACGAGTAATACAATAATCAAACAGCTATATAAAGATTGTGGTAGAACGTCCATGCACAAAAAAAGAGAAGGTTAGAGAAATCGTGTGTTCTCGGTTGATACCTGAATGTCGATGTCCGTGACGAGTATTTCAATGCTGTCGATGTTTTGCTGTTTTTTGCGTCTTTTCGTCTTTACGGCATCTTTCAAGAGCTTTATGACGTATCGAGCTTGTTTAGGGGTTATTTTGACCTTAAACTCTTTGTCCATCATGGCTTAAGCGTCCTTCAAGTAAAGCGTATATCCGACTGAGAACCATCCCGTTTGGCAGAAGCCAATAATAACGGTTTCTCCGCGCGTTTCGCACTCTTTTATCTTGTCTTTCAGCAATTCGGTCATTGCTTTCGGGTCTGTTCCAGATTCACCCATAGTTGTTATCCATCCAGAATGAAGGTGTTCATTTTGAAGCCCTGTGCCTGAACGGGTCGTAATTTTGTCGTCATTTCCTAGTTCAATAGCGTGGTAGCCCCGTTTCTTTGCCAGCGCGTCTAATCTGTCATAGTCTTGGAAAACATTGCAATGGACGGGTGGGAATTTGTCTTTTGATGTTAGGAAGTTCTTCATTGCTCAGTCACCTATTGTTGTCCGTCTTTGATATTCTGGAAAACTTCAATGAATCCGTGCATGTGAACGGAACACGCGAATAGCTCATAGATTCCGTAGTATGACGCAAAGTTGTCATAACCAACACCTGAATCTACGAAGATTCTGGGTCGCTTTTTGACATTGCCCTTCTCTGTGAGTTCCGCGAGAACAACGACACGTTTTTCTGGGTTCTTTAGAAGATATTTTTCTAGTTGTTCTTTTGCCTCTTTGCCGAAATTGTCCTCAATGTTCGCTAGGTTCAAATATGTTAGCTTAGAGTATCGTTCAGATGGTTGTGCTGGATATTGATTTTCTAGCCATGACTCTGAGGGTTTAACGTCCTTCGATGTCAACTTTTCCCTAAGTTCTTGCAATTTCATAGTTTCAACCTTTGAGATGTAGTGTTCGCCGTCCTATATAAAGGTTTGCTAAGAAAGAACGTGCTCAAAATTTTAGGGGGGTCTTGGCTAGTGCGTTTCGCCGTGACCCTAGTTTTATTTAATGTAGAGGTTGAAATTTGCCCTATGTCGTATCGCACCGCATAAGGATTTTTCAACGTGCGGAAGAGTATAATACACACCCAACTATATAAACTTTCGCTAAGAAAGACCATATTCAATTAGTGAGTTCGTGTGGCTGATACACCGTGAGTGCCATTACCCACGCCTAACTCCCATACCCTAGCGGTTTTTCATGGCTCATTAACTCGCCGACTATCTGAGAGTGTTCCGCACGAACCCAAAAGTAATATGTCTGCGTCCTATATAAACCTTGTCATAGAAAGACCATACTTAAAAAGGAGAGAGGGGGCATGGAGAGTGTGCCATGCCCCGTTTTCGGACGTGGTTTGTGGTTTTTTTGTCAGTTGAAGCACAAGTTGGTGGAATGCCCCGTTTTACCGCGAGACAAACCTTCGGTCTTGTGCGGTTCCGTTCTTGTCGCTTATTTCGAACGTAACCCTAGCGACTTTGAAGGGTCGGTAAGTTTTTGGACGTTGTGCGTCCTTCGGTCTTACGCGCCCTTTAGTTAGACGCGAGTGCGTCATGTTATTACAGATGTCAATCAAGTATATAAATGTTTCGGGAAAAAGTCCATGCTCGTTTATCGTCTAGGTTTGTTTGCTCTTGCCCTAAACTCGTCTGTTTCTTGTTGTGTGAAAACTTTGTCAATAGCTGGAAGTCTATCGCTCTTTACATAACCATGTAAAAGGTTTCTCTCTTCTACATACTCGTTATCGCTTTCAGCGTTCAAGTTGTGAGAAATAGCTGATAAACTTTCGTATGGAAGAATTCGATTCAATACTTCATAAATTGCAACTTCATTGAATTCGTGAACGAACAACTCAGCACCAATATCATCAGCGATTATACCGTCAATGGAATAGATAACTTTGGTAATTTTAGTATCATATCTTGAAATAGTCCCAGAAGCCAAAGCTGTTCCATCGAGTTCAGCGTTATCGAAGTAAATTTTCTCCGTGTTCATCGCGTTCACCAATTAATCAACTGATTAATCAGTACAGCGCGCTATATAAAGTTTCGCCTAGAACGTCCATGTTCGAGTTAATCAACTGATTAAAAATTCGCTAAAAACCACTTGTCGCCACGTTTATGTGGTAAGCCATTCGAAAACTTTATCATTTATTTCTGCCATACCCTGACCTGTCCAAACGCAATGATGAATAGAAATATGAAGTTCTCTGGGAATATAGATAACACATTCAAAATCTATATGATGAGCAACAGAGCCAATAAATCTCCCATTAAAAGGGTCAAACCCTAATTCTCGCCGTTTTGCATTCTTCATTTTAGTTCGCTCTGGGTGTTTTTTTCCCCACATTTTTATTTGTTCTCGTTGTCTCTTTTTTTGTGATTCAGTTTTCTCTTTTATTTCAACGTCAAAATTTCCAATAGACTTTAATCGCATCTGAATCATCTAAAGATAAAATAGTAGAAGTTGCTTATAAAGGTTATGGTTTATGTAAATTGAACCTGTTCTATGTCTTTCTTTTTGATGATTTTTTCGAAACAGTCAGGGCAGAGCCACGTTAAAGTTATGCCAATTTTTCCTCTTTCTTGTACTTTTCCTTTCAAACGATAAACTTTTAGGCTGTTTTTCCAACAATTAGTGCAACTATAATAGCTTATTGATGAAATACAAATATTATAATCGGTTTTTGTTAGTTGAATCATGTAAACTCTACCTTCTCTTTGCTGTTGAGAAAATCCTTAAACCACTTTTCCTTTTCCCATTCTTCAATGGGCGTATGAAAACCTAAAAGCGTCCCATGTTCTTTGTCAAACCTTTTTGAAAAATATCTCTTCCATTCTTCGTTACAACTTTCGCAGAGAACAGCCAATAATAGTTTAATTGGAAATTGACCGCTAACTATTCTTTTGCATTTTCTACAACGTCCTTTAAATTTTGTCATGTAAATTCAACCGTTTCCCGTTCACTCTTCCAATACTCACATGAACAACCTAAACGATAAGAATGTCTAGGACTACCTAACGGAGTTTTCACGTCCCTTAAAAATCCTGTAGCTTTCCCGTTCGGTTCAGTTAAGTTAGGTTGTGAGCGCATCTCTGTGCATTTATAATAAATCTTGTCGAGATTCCTCTTGTTCGAACAGTTAAAGCAACCTTTCTCTTTCAAGTGAAATTGACCTTCTCTTTTGTTGTTACTTTGCGTTTTAATAGCCACTTTTTGAAAAAAGACTCCCAAGTATTATCTCTTCTATCGTGAAAGAAGTCATGTCGTTCTTGTGATTTTTCCCACAAAATACCATGTGAGTCGCAAAGATAAAGTTTTTCCTCAGTCTGTATATCGTGATAATTTGCATAACCTTTTTTACCGCAAATACAACACTTTTTACGGTTTGAATTTATCATGTGAACTCGACCTGTTCTTTTTCGTTAGCCTTTTTATAACAAACATTTAGGGTATTGCCTTTGAATCCTCTTTCTATTGAACATGGTTTGCAATAACACACGTTCGCGCTCAATTTATGCAAACTATCACATATATTATTGCAAGTGAATCTCTTTCCACAAACTTTACAAATCATGTGAACGTCACCGTTTCCCGTCCCTTTAGACGGTTAATAATCTCTCGCGCCTTCATTTTGTCTAAGAGTTCCATTATCTCTGGGTTATCGGAAAGTAACTTGTCTATGCGTTCGCCTTGCTCTCTGAGCCTGTCTAGCTCGTACATCATACAATTAAAGCATAATTTCTCGTTAATTCGTTGTTTGAACTCGTTTCCACATTTAGAACAAATCATGTGAAACAGACCTTTTCTCTTCCTTTGTTGTTGCATTGCTTACACATTCTTGAACCTATCTTCTTTGCATCCGCATAGTTTTTAACGGGAATATTGAGAGGTCTGCCACATTTTGAACACGGTATAACGAGAACGCCCGTCATGTGAATAACACCTTCTCTTTTGGCTCTGGGGTTTTATATAGTTTGGTTCCTCGCGCTTTCATTTGAGAATTAAGTTCTTGACAACATTTATCAATTTCATCATAATCAATACTGTTTTCGTGACATTTATCGTGCATCTTGCATTCCGTACACAAATCCTCATAATCGTACTCGATATAACCGTTATCGTCTATTGTTGTCATGTGAAACATACCTTCTCCTTTTGTTGTAATTCGATTAAATCTGTATCAGATACAACATACCTTTCGGTTTTATATCTTATATCAATGGTTCTGTTTGACATAATTCTTGTAATTTTAACAAATGAACCTTTGGGGCAATGCCTAAAGCCAGCGTATTTTAGCTTTGCCTTATCGCCAACTTGAAACGTCACGAGAAAATCACCCGTTCTTTTCTTCTGTCTAGCCAGCGATTAAACTCTGCCGTATGAATGAAACATCTAAGTTTTCCTGTATCTTTGTCGAACACTATTATAGCACAGTCAGTCATGTAAACGTCACCTTTTCCCTTTTGTCGTATTCTGTTTTTAAACTGTCCTTTAAAAGCCATCCATTCGGATTTTCTCTCATAAATTGTTCAGCATGACTTTTTGCCTCTTCATAAGTGTTAAAGATTCCCTCAGTATCGTATTTTCCTGTTTTATCATCTCTGAGCCAAATCTCTGTGCACTCACATTCATTGGGAGTATGAGTTTCACAATCTTCATAAACGTCTAAACTAAGAAATTCGGTTCCTATTCTCCACGAATTAGTTCCATCCCAGACCCATTTACCCGTCATGTAAAGTTCACCTTTTCCTTTGCGTCTGGGTATCTTTGCGCTTTGCATTCTTTATGTTTATAGTTAAGAAAAGGCAATAAGCATAGAGGTTTATAGGGGTTCTTTCTGTGAACCTTATGAGGACATTCTGCCTCATCAATGCAAATAGGGACATCGTGATTTTTCAGAAGAGCCTTTAAGTTTAAATCCGTCACGCTTTCAACCCCTCTCTAAACTTGCCATGTGCGAACGGTTGACCGTGATGTGAGCCTGTCGGCAGACTTGAATAGAAACGTCTAAGTTTTCGGACGTTCAACGGCAGACCCCCGTGACTTTGCGTTTTGCGAGTTTGCGCTTTATCCTATGAAGTTTTCCCGTATTAATCACCTGATTAACTAGAACAACACCGTGACTTATAAAGGTTGTTCCAGAAAGACCATTCTCGAAATACTGTTCCGTATCTTACAACTTTCGAGTTTAAGCCCATATTCAGCCTCTAATTGCTTCGCCCTCTTCGCCAGCCCGTCCTTATAGGATTTAACGCCCAGAATGAGCAGACAATCTTTCATCCATCCCTCATAAACGATTAGTTTGTCCCCCTCAATTCGAACTCCAAATCCAATATGCCCAAGTTTTCGAGCTACGTTCTTCAAATCAGTCATGTAAATTCAACCCTCTCAGGAACCATGAATTTCACCTTTCGAATTATGTCACCGTGAACGAAATACTTTGACCATTTTCGTTTTACCACACACACGGTAAAAACAAGTGGGGTTTTTTTTGTAATTGATTCAACTTCTAGTATCGTGCCTACGGGAACGTAAGGATTATTTGATTTAAGCAACCGTACAAAATCGCCAGCTTTTATTATTTGATTCATGTAAATGCAACCTTTTCCTTCGTCCGTTTGACCTCTACGACTGTGAGAATGCCCCCTTCGTCCATTCCGTTTGATAACAGACAGTCTTTCATGTCGAGCAATGTCGGGGGGTCGTCCCCTTCGTATGTAACTAAGAATTTCTTTTTAGACATTATTTCACGCTCTTGTTCTCTAGTTTGTAAAGGTCTGAATTAAGAAACGCTTCGGAAAATTCACAACCGTTCAGCCAATTTTCTACTAATCCCCGTCTAACTTCGTTGCGTGTCAAAATTCGGTTATCCGTCCACGAAGGTTGTTTTGTCAAAGTTTTCACGTCCGTTCCTTAAAGATTTTTTTCGCTAACGGGTGTTCTGAAAACTTTTTGCCACCCTCAGTTTCACTAAAGATTTTACGAAATATTTCGTAGCCCGTTAGTTCTTTACTCATTTTTTAATCTTCCTTAATGTGTGGATTTAATGCAATTCCGTAGGCAACTAAGACTTCTTTAATTTTGCCTATGTCTTTTGTCGAAACATAAAAAGTGGACTCGGTACTAACCTCATATTCAAATTGAGAAAGAAGGTTGCATATAAGGTCAATATCTTCCTGTTCTTCTATGTCGAAACCGTCTTTTCTAATGAGCAACAGAGAACATGGTACTTTAAGGTTTGAGAACAGTTTAGCGTCCTCTTCTATTTCTTTGGTTGAAATTATATTGAATTGAAACATTTTCTTTCACGCTCGAATTTTTGTCTAAGTTTTCAGTCCTCTTCTTTCTTGTTCTTCTTTGCCTTTTCTGCCTTTTGGTCACAGAGAAAACTTTCGCATTGCCCGTTCAATTCGTCCAGCATATTCACGGTGTCTAACATTTCGTTATATCGCTCGTGTCCCTTCATGCTTTCGATGTGTGAATTGCAAATCTCAACTGCTTTTCGACATCTCCAAAGTGTGCTCTGAGCCATGCGTTTGTCTTTTAACCCGTCCTCTGCCATCTTGACGTGTTCCATTATGAAGTTAAGAATGAACTCTGCTTTCTTGTCTTTGTAGTTTTCGAATCCTTCTGGGGTCGTGAAAATCGGAATGATTTTTATGCGTCTGTCGATGTCCTCAAATCCTTTGCTCTTTGCCTTTGCCTTTATCTCTTCAATTTCTGCAACAGCTAAGTCCAGCTTATCGCCGTCCAGAAGCCAACTGCTTTCGAGATGTTTCACAGCGTCCAGCTTGAATTTCAGAGCGAACACAATTGCGTTTCTGAAAATTCGCGCAAGTTTGTTGAATCGCGTGTTTGCGTCCCGTTGTTCTTTTGTCAACTTTTTCTTTTCCGCGTCCGTCAGATATTTCTCGCTGTAAAGGTCATACTCTATTGTATAAATCGTTTCGCCGTGTAGTCCTAACGATTCAAGAGCCTTTTCGTCTATGATGAGTTTGTTTGTCGTTTTTTGGTCAGCCATTTTAATCACTTGATTAACTATAAATACAGCGTCCTATATAAACGTTTGCTAGGAATCTCCATTCTCATTTTACTTAATCAGGTGATTAAACGATTTATGACTAATAATTCTGTGACAATTCGCGCAGACTAATCGAACGTCCTCTGGAATTTTCTCTGCCCTTCTCCAACGAACCAATTCTTTTACTCTTCGATTCGCATTTTTTTGTTGTTCATTGCAACGAAGCCATGTATCGTTTCCTTCATGGTGAAAATCATAAACACAAGAATCAAAATGTTTATCGCAATGAAAACACTTATCGCCTAACTTTTGAATCGCCCAGAGTTTTAATTCTTCTAGCCATTTTTGGTGATATATCTTTTGGCATTCAGGACATCTTTGAGATTTTGTATTTGTTTCTTTTTCACAGTCTTGACATTTCATTTGAAACACTAATTAATAGATGGTTAATTAAGTATTTAAGTCTTATGGTTGATTAATTAGGTGAATTGAACACATTCTCTCTCAGGAGCTAAGAGGTTCCATCTGCCCTTATCATAAATGAATTGTTTTCCTTTGAAAAATAAAAAGTCAAAAGGCAAATCATTTTTACGACAAACTTCGCAAAAATAATGCAAAAAGTGAGTTTCCCTTATTTTTTGTCTATCGTGTTGTGAAAAACTATCTGTGAAAAAAAGTGTTCCACTTTGTTCTTCCAGAATAGAACCACAAGACGGACATTTTCGAGTCAAGCGAATTGAACCGCAAGACGGACAATTTTGAATCAAGTAAATTGCACCTGTTCTCTAGCTTCGGATTCTGCTAGATAAGTTGTGCAACAACAACCATAACGATAATCTTCCGCACCGTCCTTCAAAATCTCCATAAAATTAATTCCATTTCTTCTTTGTCCCTCAATAAGATGACATTTTTTGAATCGAGCGCAATTAAAACAACCACGCTCTATCGTTAATTCTTCGTCTTGCCCGATATATGTCATTTTTTCACCAATGGAAAATTTCCCGTTCAACTTTCTTTTTCGGTTTCGATTTTCGTTTGTGAGTTTGAGCGTATTTTTTCTGATAGTCTTTTCTTCTCTCGATTAGAAATTCTTGCATTTCTCTTCGCGCTAACGCCTCTTCAATATAATCAGTCATTTTGGTTTTCCTCAAAAAAGTGGAATTTTGGGTTTACCATTTATCGTGTAGCCATAGCCAAATTGCACGTTGTTCAATTGGTAACTCTTCGAATTCTTTACAGTAGAAATGACGTATGAATTCGAGAAGTTTTCCATCTGCAATTTTGTGGCATTTTTTGTGAATATAGTGAATCCGTCCGTGTGCTTCGCAATGTGCAGTTTTGTGTTTCGGGTCTAGGCAAATTTCACAGATACCTTTCGGGGGGTTTTTGGGGTCAAACGGTTTCTGCAAAGTTTTTCGTGTCGGTTGTGGTGTTGGGGGTTCTTCGCCAGCAGGGTTCGCTACTATAATTTTTCTATTGCAAAAGAATCTATTCATTTAGGTATCCTCTTCTTTCTTTTTCAACTTTTCTACGTCTATCTCAGAGCTATCTTCGAAGAACGACCTAAATAAATTGCGCTCTTCTCTTGCGGTGTAAAGCGAACTTGCTATATCGATTATGTCCTCTTCGGACATCTTCGCTTTGTAGAGTTTGCCGTAGTTTATTAGGTTGCCTGTCGTGAGGGGCGTTCTAAGTTTTCCGTTCTCGTATTCGGTTCGCGTCTTTTTGGCAATTTCTACGAACTTCGCAGAAAAGTCATAGTTTCCAGAGAACTTCTTTACCAATTCGCGTTCTTTCTGGGGGCTAAGGTATTCGATTATCAGACCTTCAAATCGTCTAATGGTTGCAATGTTCTCGATGAATGTCCCAGAGTAACCCGATTTTTCTGAGGGGTTATAGCTGATAACGAGATAGTGCTGTGCTGTCCGTGTGAATTGCTTCTTGTATTCTGGAATATACACGTTTCCCCTAAAGTCTGCCAATGATTCCAGAAGTGAAATTATCGATGGTTCTGCATAGTTGAACCCGTCTATGTAAAGCAGACCTTTCTCGCTGTTCAACCATTGAATTATGATTCCATCTCTTGTTTCTGTGCTTCCAGCTTTCAGAGTATCACATGCCAGCAAATCCCACTTTGTCACGTCCCGTGTTAAGACAATTTCAAAAAGCGGAACCTCTAACAATTCAGCCAACTTGTGAACAAGAGTTGTTTTGCCCGTCCCCGTTTCGCCGACTAATCTAAGGTTGCCGACAATTTCAAGAATCGCTCTTGACTTTTCAATGTAGCCATGTTCGTCCACGAACTCGATGCCTTTGACGTAGATGCCAGCACCTTCAAGTGCTGATTCGACCTTTGCATGAATCTTTTCAAATTCTGAGTTCATCTTTATTACCTTACGAGTATAGATGCCAGCGTCCTATTTAAATGTTTGCTTAGAAAGACCATGTTCATTTTAGTTAATCAACTGATTAAAATTTCTCAAAACCCCTCTCCCGCCCGAACCAAAGGTTGCACCAAAAGTTTAAGTAAATTGCACTTCTTCTCTGCCCGATTCTTGGCAATGAAATTGAACAACGTTAAAAGATTCATAAGTAGAGTCTGCCCCAGACAACTTTGAAAACTCTTCCGAAACTTTTTTTACACACTCAAGACAATAACAGTCATTCGGATTTTTAAGTCTATCACTTTTGCATTTTCCGTTGCAGAAAAAATTGTTCTTACAATGTGTGCAATGTCTTTTATATTTCACAAGTTATCACATTCGAGTTTTGTTAAGTTTACTTCGTTTCAATTCGCAATAAAGCATAGTCCACAAGAATTTTTTGGTTAGCTTTATCTTGTGTTTATTGTATTCGAAGAGGTCTTTAGAAATTTCGTCTGCCAATTTTCTACATTCTTTATCGTCAATTATGCAAACCATTTTTACTCACTTCTGGGTTTCTACGTTTAGATACACGTTTAGGAATCTCTGAGGTAATTCGGATATTTGGTTTATCCGTGTTCGTGAGCACTTCAAGTTTTTCACTTTGCTTGCGAAGGTTTCTACATTCTCACAGTCACAGAAACCTATGAAGATACATTCAATTCCAGCTTTCGCATATTGGTCGATTAATTCCTCTGCTTTCGTTTCTTCATCACCACAGAAGCAGAAATCGGACGCAATGACCAGAATCTTTCGGCGTTCGCCTTTAATCGTATTGAACATTCTCAGGCTTGCCTCTAATCCAACGGAAACCTCAGTACCGCCAGCATTCACCGAAATAGCTCCAATTCTTGCCCGTGTGTTTTCGAAGGTTTCAAAGAAAGTCTTTACTTTCTGGGTATCTGCCCCAAAGCACCCAATACTGAACCCGTAATCGTCAACGTAATGTCCAAAGACCTCATTCAGTATAGTGGTTATCTTTTCAGCCTCTATTCGACTAACTGACCCTGAGAAATCGAACCAAAATTGAATTGCGACTTGTTCCTTCTCAAATTTTGTTGTTGTACGCAGATACACATTGCGAACGGTTCCCCTAAAGCTGTTTGTGTAGATGCGTGGAACAATTGGACTCATCATTTTTCCGCGTTTCTGGAAAATGTCCCGTTGAACTCTCGGTTTCATTTTCTTCTTTAGTTGATTCAATAGCTCGGAAATTTCAGGCTTGCATTCGTCCAGAAGTTTCGAATACGCCTCAAAATCTGGGTCTGGGGCTGGAATCTCTTCGCCTGTGCCTTCGCCAGCACCCGAACCTTTCTGCAAATCTTCTAGGTGTTTCTTCTTGTCCTCTTCTGCCTTTTCTTGCTCTTCCTCTTTTTCTAGTAATTGCCTAAGTCTGTCCGATATTTTGCCCTTTACGTTGCCCCCTCTTCTAGAAACGACATATTCCTTTGTCGTATAGTCAGCGTTCAAGTGTTTAGCTACCAATTCATAAATCGTTTGGCAAGACCTTATTATGTCGAGTTTGACACGTTGATATTTCGTCCCCTCTAGCACTTTAAGGGCTGTTTCACAGTCCTTTCTAGCATCTGGGCTTAGTTTGTTCCATAACTCTGTGCATTTAGCCTCATATAGACCTTCATTGCACAAAATTGCAACCATGTAAACCCCGTCTTGTTGTCCAGCTTGAATTGTCATGTTTGGAATTTCGTTTTCGCCTAAGTTTTCGCCCTTCGGTAAGATGGTTGACATGGCTATTTGTGGCTTTTCAATTGTGTTGTCTATCATGTCTTTTAGTATCAAATTCGCCAAAAGTAGCCTCTTGCCGACATCAAACCTGTATCTGAGAATTATGAAATGATTCACGCGCTTATCTTCAACTATGTTGCAAACTTCGTGAGCCAGCTTGTAAAATCCTCTCTGTCGTTTGATTTTTGTTGTCCAATTGTTGAAAAATTCCCAATTCGGTTTTGTTAGAATCAGATGACCGCACTCGTGAACCATGTCACCGTCTAGGATTTTTCGGAATAGACGGGGCGATGTTTTCACGAAATCGGGATAACTCTGTAAACTCAAAGAAATCTCAAAGTTTTCCATATTGAAAGCAGAAGTTGGTTGTTCTGGAATATACTTGATACGAATCCGTTTGTCCTTCGTAATTGCTATGGCAAGATTCCTCATCTCGTCAAGTATCTTAGAGAAGTTGTTCGTCTTTGCTTGTTTCTGCTTTGTCATTTTTCCACACCTTTATAGATGCCAGCGTAGCTTATAAAGGTTTCCCCAGAACGACCATGCTCGTTTTAGTTAATCAACTGTTTAAAAAAGTGAAAGGTTGCACTCTGAGTGACTTAAATGTTGATGGTCAAAGGCATGGTCGAAACTTTTATTACACCTAGAGTTTAACTGTGCCCCGAAGTAGTGTCCCCCAAAGGACTGTGGATAATGCCCGACTCTCAATTTCATCCCCTGAGCGTTCTCTTCGGGGCAAATCGTTCAATAATTTCGAACATATATAAACGATATTGAACGAGTGTCCTTCTTTTGTTCGAAGAGGCTCAAATAATGCTTTTCGACCAATGGAAACGATGTTAAAAAGACCATCAGTCCTATGGAATCTGGGTTTCGTTCGGGTTCGTTTTGGAAAATCAGTCTTGGAAAACGGCAACGCGCAGACTTCGAATGTAAAGGCTTCGAGTTTTGAAATTAATCATTTGATTAAATAAGCTCAACAGTTCGCATCGTGCCTCGGCGTGAAGGGGCGTGAAGCAGTTAATCACCTGATTAATTAAATGCGCCTCGCACCGCGTCCCGTTTGGCAAAAGCGACCATTGTGAAAGCTGTGCTGGAAATTGAGCATGGCGTTTTTAGGGAAAGATTTATAAGCTACCGTGTTGTAGTATTCACAAAGAGGCACAAATATGTTTCCGTTTGATACTCTGGGTTTCATAATAGGTTTAATTGTTCTTGCAAAAGTAGTTAAAACTTTCAGGCGACCCGTTGGTTGTCCCGACCCGTCAGAACTTGAGGAAGCACTAGAGGACGAAGGCTAGGTCACACTTTCGGTGTAACTTTCCGTCCCCTCGAAAATTAAATTTTTAGTAGAATCCTGAGTGTCACATAACGCACATAGGCGTTTTTTCTTCCCAATTAGATTTCGGTTTATGGTGAAGCCCTCTGCCAGCCCCCAACGTATTCCCCAGACTTTTAATCAACTGATTAAAAAAGCACCGACTTCAGGCTTCAGTTCCCATTGGCTTCGCCCTAGCATCCAGAACGTCTTTTTCCCTAGTCTATTTACCTGTCAAATGTAGCTAGGGGTAGGGGACTAATCGAACCGAACTTTCTCTTTTTGTTTATACAATAGTTTTAGACATTCGGGACAAAAAAGTGCACGACTTCCAGCGAAGGGTTTGCAGAACCAAAGTTTTCCACATCTAAAACATTCTATCATTTTCTCTTCTGTCAATCGAAACTCACCTTTTCTGGAATCCGAAACATAAGTTCAGAAATTCTAATATCGACTTTTCTCTTCTTTATCAGACAAACCATTTGCATTGGAAAATTTCTCTCTTTTTTATGTAGTTCCGCAGACCTAGTTAATCGGTTGCTCAATGCTTGTAAAGTATGAATTTCACTTTTCAATTCGACAAGTGGTTTCTTTTTCCATTGTGCAAGCGGAGATTTATGGGTCATGTGAATGACACCGTTTCTTTAGCTTTACAGAATCGTGAACAAACTTCTTTCAAATCTTTTGGGTATTCCCCAACTTCGGATTTCTCAAACTTTCGCGCACAATCGGAGCAATAACAACCCCCGTATTGCACTTTGCCATGACTAAGACCTAATCTAGCGCACCCATTATTGCACACGAAATGTTTTCCGCATTTTCCACAAATTTTGTTCATGTGAATCGAACAACCTCTCTCATATTAAACCAGAGATTCCAGCAATATTCCCATCTTCCAAAATGTTTCCCATGAAAGATGCCCCATTCGTCATAACATCCTCTACAAATCCAGATGTTATGTTTAAATCCGCTATTTACTAAAAAGATTAAAACCGCATCTATCGTTTTGGTATCTTCGTCTTTATGTTCAAAATTATTAGAATTGCTTACGTGGAACCATTTCTTTTTTGGAAGAGTTACAGTTATTGGTTTTCCACATTTCGAACATTTCAAGTGAACTCTACCTTCTCTTTGAGTTTGGCTAAATATTCTGGAATATGGTCTGAAATTATTATGTCATTCGGATATTTTTCATGACTCCACTTGACAAAAACCATCCAACATTTTATACAAAGAAACGCCCATTTTCCGTTATTCTTTTCTCCGCACACGGGACAAAAATCTGGAAGTTCTTCTTTATCAACGAGTTTGTTTGTCAAGTGAATAACACCTTCTCTTTTTCGGGTATTCCCCCATAGCACAATTCAAGTGACCCTATATCTTCAGTAAATTTTGTTCCCCATTTTTTGATTGAACATTCTTTACAATAGCATAATGTAGCGTCTGGGGAACATTCTTCGTCACAATTACAGAAGAACTTTTTTCCGCAAACTTGGCACGTCATTTCTTTCAAGTGAATTGAACCTCTTCTTTTTGTTTTCTCACTTCACAAATCGAACGTTGTCTGCAACTCTTTTGACAAAAATCGTCATAATGATTTATCTCCCCGACATCGCAGTAAATTATTTTTCCAGCGCAGTATATTTCCGTCATGTGAATTGCACCACTTCTTTTAAGTCAACCTCTTCGCAACCTTCTGGACGACCCGACCCATGATTGCATTTTTCACACCAACAAACGCTATATTCGTGAGGACATTTTCCCGTTATTGAAGATTTAGTCCATCCTCTCCCTTTACAAGTGAAAGTTCTACCACAATTACCGCACTTCTTTGTTAGAGCTAATGGATATTTCTTCATGTAAATTGCACTACCTCTTTATCTACCCTTTTAATAAACTTGTCCCAGAGAAAGGTTGCTTTTGCTTCGGATTCTGGAATGTCGGCATCGTTTTTGTGAAGTTCGTAAAAATTATACCATTTTTCTCTGCATTTTTGACAAAGAATATCGTTATTCGTTTGAAAAGATTCACCGCATTTTTCACAAATACGATTATAGGATTTTTGTGTCATGTGAATTGCACTCTCACGGGTTCTTTCTCAATTTCAAAACGGTCATACCATTTTTTGAGACTTCTATATTTTGTAAAAATATGTTGTAGATGGTTCATGTAAATTGTACAACCTCTTGATAACGATATTTGTTTCGCTCCATTCGTTCTTCGCAAGAACGACCATTTTCCCTTACTGTTTTTGCGTGGCATAATCCACATTCACAACCATTACTATGTTTGCTCTTTTCAAGTTTTCCACAATCATTATCACAGTAAAAAATTCGTCCACACGTTCTACAAGTTCTTTTGAAAAGTTCGGGGACTATCATGTAAACTCAACCTTTTCTTTTGAATGTAAACGTACAAGTTCGCTATATCCCTCATTTATTTCTAGTGTCATATCTAAAATTTCTGAATATGCCAAGTCGGTTGTGACAGTCCCGTAACAAGTTCCACTAGCAATTACCTTATCGCCCTTCCAAATCTCATAGTCAAATTGGTAGCTATCATTTTCTTTATCTATCTCTTTGAAAGCTCCAATAGGAAAAATCAGTTCAAACCCCTTATCCCATAATTTCTCCCGTTTCAAAATGATAAGGATATTTTTCTCTATCGTGTCATCTGAATATTCTTCCATAATATCTGTTAGTTCGGTTTCAAACTCAGGTTCTTTGCGTAAAGTCCAATTCGAAAAAGTGCCACTCAAGTAAACTCAACTCGCTCTCTGTTATCTGGAATAAAGCAAGTCCAACTTGTGCAATACCACAATCCTCTTTTTGAATCCCATACTCTTCCCTCACAATCCAACTCACACTTTTTGCAATAATCAGGTTGTTCGTTTCGATTCATGTAAATTCTACCTGTTCTTTGTCTATAATTCCTATGAACTTGTGATACTCTTCTTTCCAAACTTTATTTTGAAGTTGGAAACCTTCTAATATCTGAATCTTTTTCTCATAAATTTTTATCCAAACTGTTCTGCACCCCATACAAATAATTCTCATAGTTTCTTTAGATTCTCCTATCTTAACTTCTCGTCCCTGAATTTCTTTGTGACATTTAGCGCACTTCAAGTGAACAATACCTTCTCTCTGATTTTGATTTCTCTGCACAAAATTTTGTAAGGATAATTTTCTCTGTCAGCACCACATGAATGACTTTTACAAGTTTTATAGCAGAAGTTAGCACAACCGTTGCAATGACACTTTTCACAATCGGGGTTATTCATGTAAATTGCACTCGTTCTTTTTTAGGTTTGTCTATACTCTTATCCCAGAAGTTAGGAAGTTCGCCTAGAAAAACAGCCCAACTTGCGTGATGTCCATTTATGCCCTGAGTATATTTTCTTTCAATATCCCTTCCATATTTGTGATGAAATTTGTGCCACATCGCAAGACAATCTTTGCACAAAGAAACGTCTATCATATCATCGTCCCGATTATATTCAGGAACCCATGCACCACATTTTAGACAATCCGTTTTCAACATCATGTGAAGTCCACTTTCTCAGGTTTCATTGTTACCTGTAATTCAAAATCATCGTATGCAAGAAGGTCTTTGCCAACACGAACAAGATATTGAACGTGTGTAGAATTTACGTCTTTAATGTCTGTTATAGAGCCTATTTTGTCAATGAACCCTATCTTGCCTTTGTTTTCCCCCCTCAATATTTTTACGTCATCGTCTAGTTTAAGTTTTGTTCGTTGCTTAACAAGTTTGTCTATCTGAGCGCGAAACGCTTTACTTCCTTCCATTGCAGACACTCAGTTATGTCTATGTGTTCGTCCTATATAAATGTATGCCTAGAACGAACGTACTCAGCAAACGTAACCTCTAAGTCTTTCCTTCCTTTTTTCGGGGTTCTCAACCATTTCTTCCGAAAACGCCAACTCGGAAACGGCTTGTTTCTCCGCATTAAATTGTCGTGTGAATATCGGGGTCGGATTATCGCAGATGAAAAGAATCGCCGTTCCCTTCATTCGTCTAAGTTCTGCATTCGGGTCTTTCTTTTTCTTTTGGGCTTCAATGTAAATCGAAGATTCAAGCGTTGGCATCGTCTATTTTCTCCATTGCTTTTCTTAATTCGATAACTATTTCTGTTGCATCTTCTTTTGAATAGCCTAGAACTCTGAGTCTTTCGTAAACTCTTGACCGAAAGTCTATCTTTCGAACTAGGTCTTTTACTTGTTCATCTGTTGCTTGTTTTGGCATTTTACTTTTCTCCTAGAAACTTCTCAACTTTTTTTACAATCTCCGAAGCAACTATTTCTGAATCGACATCTTCTCCGTAGTATTTCAATTGTTTGTCCAATTCCTTTAAGACAACATCATAAAGGGTTTTTGGCATTTCATTCACCGCTAAGTTTTGCTTCCTGATTCCATGCTAAGTTGAAGAGAATCTTTTCGTCCCTGTCCAACTTTTTCTCTGCCTGTATGTAGGCTGTTTGCTTGTCCTTCGCTTTCTCAACCCAATTGCGTTTACTCGTAACTATTTTGAATTTCGGTTCAGGCATTAACCTTCGTCCTCTTCGAATGTTCGAGTTATATTTCCCTGTTTATCTAGGTAGCCAGCTTCGATTAATTGGTGAGCCATGCGTCCGTAGGTTCCCTGTAAACTCCAAGCGTGTCCGTTTTTCACTAGCATCGAGAAAAGTTCCAGAGTTTTCTGTTCGTCTAGTTCGCCTGATTCGTAGGCGATAATCAAATCAACTTCGGAGTCCATTTTTATCAACAAGAGTATATTAGCATCGTCCTATATAAACCTTAGCCCAGAACTACCATACTCAAGTGAACTGAACTACTTCTTTTATAGCGTTCCTTATATCGCCTAGTGAAGTAATTTTAATATCCAAAATCATCTCATCTGCCATCTGTTGAAAGTGTTCTATCTCGCTTTCGTGTATCTCTTCAAATGAACATTTAGATATATGTTCTCCGTCATCGTAGTCATCTTCAAAAAACATAGAGCAAAGAGCACATTCCTCTGAACCCCCACTTATACCCCCTCTAAATTTTACTGCAAGAGGGTCATTAGAATACGCAAGCCATCTTAAACTAACTTTACGTGTCATGTGAACTCAACCCTCTCTTTTCTTTTTTCTTTCAAAATTAGCTTTTTGAAACATTCGGGACAAAGCCACCAAAACTTGTGAGCAAATTTTACTCTTCCCCCATTGCCTATTTCTCTAATACTACTTGCGAACTTCTCACAATTATAACAAGTAAGTTTCTCTCTATAATCTGGGGGGTCATAATCTTCTTCTAGCGGAATTTTTTCGGTCAAGTGAAACACACAACTTCCTTTTTAGGCTTTTTGCCACTAACATCGCACACAGAATACATGTCACACTTTTGGCATCTGTCTTGTAAATAGTTTGTGCATATCAAAACTTTCAGAGTAGTTACGCCCGTTTTTATGTTAGCTTGCAGTTGCATTCTTCTCAAGTGAAGGACACCTTTTCTTTATTCTCCAAGATGTAAATTAATGCCTGAGCAATTATTTGCTGATTCTGTTGGACATTTCCTGTTGGAACAGATTTTAGATTTTTGATTATCTGTTCTCGATTCAAGTGAATTGCACTTCCTCTTGTTCTTCTAAATATGGAATCCCATGAACTATTTTTTGAACCAGATAACGATAACCGTTTTTGTGAAAGACATCTCCAACTTTCAACTCTTCTCTGTTGGCTTGTCCTCTGGGTATTATTTTGTTCAAGTGAACATCACTATTTCCCTTTCATTTGGTTGCTTGACTTTAAGACATTCTACAAGTCTTTCTTTCTTTTTCACCCAACAATCAGGACATAAACATTGGTTCATCTTTCTATTTTTCGCATCACATGATTGCTTGCAATTAAACTCTTTTTTACAATTTTTACACTTCAAGTAAACTTCACCCTTTCCTTTACTTTCTCTTTATCCCATTTTGCGAAAAGGTCTATTCCTTGTTTCCAAGTTATACAACTGCTTCCTGTCGTCTTAATGGATTTTTCGCTGTGTTTTCCTATATTCTCATATCTCGTTCCATATTGTTCTCCTTTCGTATCACAATATCCTTTTTTTCGGTTGTTAAACAAACAGTTGAAACAGCCCTGTGTTGGTAAACTCAACTGAATTGCACCTTAACCTTTGGTTCTTTACCGTCTTTAGTGAATGGTTTATTAGGGTCAATTATGTTTATCGTAAATTGTTCTGAACTATTGTGGTATTCCCAATAAAAACAACCGTCAGCTAAATCTTTGAGAATATAGTCTATACAATCATCGTTACAAACTACGTCCTCAAAATCTGTGCCATTATATTCTTTCTTAACTTTCTCTTTCACTTGTTCAAGAGTCAAATCTAGCAAACCGCGTTTTCTCAGTTGTTCGACTAACTCTTCCGCGTCCCCAACTTGAAAATCATCTAAGATTTTTAATCCGACAATCATGTGAATTTCACCATTTCTGGTTCTACGTCCTCAACTTTTCTGTAACCGCATTTTTTAATTCCTTTCGCGGTATCTAAGCGTTGTTTTCTCGTACATTCTTCACAATAACATTCATGTATCTTTTTGTGAAATTGTGAAACTCGAATGCCGACAGAACACATATCATTACCATTACAGTAAAATTCTTTTTTGCAATTCGCACATCTGACCTTAATCATTCTGTTGTTCTCCCTTTCAATGCTAAAACTATTAATGGGTCATTGAGAAGGAAAAAAAGGAAAAGAAGAAATTCAGAATGGGTGTAATAGGCAATAATATTGCCCGTAACCAAAACCCATTTCTGATAAACTTTCCAGAAATTCATAGGAAAACTCTCTCGGCATGAATCCTTGTGTTAATGGTTTTGTCGTTAAATTCATAAGGTTTACCGTTCTGTTCGAACTTTGGAAACGAAATTTTCATAGAGTTTTCGCCCTCTCTGTCAACCCAGAGAAATTCGCCTTTTCGCAAACTCATAACTACATTTGCTATTCTCTGTCCCTTCTCTGAACCAAATGCCCTTTTCAATTTCGAGATGTCGTTATCGCCAGCGAGAGAACCTATCAGTAGATATTTTGTGCGCTCAACTATCTGAGTAGAAATGTCACTCAGACGTTGACCTATTCCTATGAAGAATTGACTATAATTTCTTGATTCGCTCCAAATCTTCAACCAGAAGTCAGATTTCTTGTAAGAACCAAACAAGTTCTGAATCTCTTCCAGAACGTAGATTCTCTGGATTTCTGCCGTCCCGTTGTTCTTGTTCATTGATTCTCTCTGAATGTAATAGTCTTGTCCGACTAAGTTTTCGACTAGGCTAACATTTTTTGCAGTTGATAAGAATCCCAAATCAAGCAAAACTGTTTTCTCGTCCTCTGGAATGCTCGGTTTCTTTGTTATGTCAACGTAGGGTATTTCATCAAATGTGAGTTTCCATGTATTAGCACTATCGCCTATTCGAATTACTATTTTTCCCTCTTTATATCTTTGTGAGTTTCGAATGTATCTTACTATGTGCTTCACGGCGTTTGTCTTGCCCGTTCCCCCTAGCCCAATAACAAGCAATCTTCCGTTATCGACTAGGTTCTTCACTATCATTTCAAGTATTGCATCGCTCATTTCTTGAACCTTATCGGGTTCAGATATTTCAACCGCGATTTTATTTTCTGTTTCGGTCATTCCATTCACCTAAAGTGGTGTTGCCATACTGCTTAATAGTACATTCATAAACTCTATGAATGCCAAAGCTAACAACAAACCCCCGAAAATCCAAAAACACGCAAGTTTCTTCGAACGGAACATTGAAAACTCTTCCATACGTTTATCTCGAACAAGCATTGCTCTACGTTGTCTTTCTTTTAGCTTTTGAACTGCCGTTTCAATATCCATTTCGTTTTCTGGATTAACACTCAAATCACGCATTAATGTTTCTTTTTTCTTTGTCATCTAATCTACCCTGAATTATTAATAGCATCGACCCTTATAAACCTTTGCCCTAAAACCCCATACTCAAGTGAAGGACACCTTTTCTGCCCCATTCTTTGCCTTTTCCTCTTCTTGGCGTTTGTCATCTAAATCTCCTAGATAACAGTCAATAGTATCCCAAGTTACACCTATTGTTGCGTCATGTCTATGTTCCATTATGTCAATAATTTCCTCTGCTTCATTTTTGGTAATTTTCATACCCCTGTCTTTTGCCCGTCCCAGAACGTCCTCAACATTCCAAATTATTAGACAGATATGTTCGTTTGGCTTGTTATAATTCTGAATGTGCTTTATTGCATCTTCTCTTGTTGTCATATTAGGATATATTATCAGCGTCCCTTATAAACTTTTGCCTAGAACATCCATGCCAATATAACCGTCTGTCCAAGCCCTTGTGCCATCAAAAGCCACTTTTTTAAACAGTTGATTAACTCGACTTTGGAAAAAATTCCACGGTCTTTCCAATAAATTAATTAATCAACTGATTAAAATTTCTCAAATTTGCCGTTCCGCCCACAGTAGTAGTGTTTAAGAAGGGTTCATATATAAAACCAGAAGAGTTTGTTATGTTTTAAAGTTACAGAAAATTAAAGCAGTATGCCCTAAAATGGATAACTAGATTAAAAAAGAGAAATATAGAGAGCAATTAAAAAAATGCTCTATTGTTTGGTATTTTTGTTTTTGGTTTCTTTGACGCAAACACACTTTCGATTGTTGAGCAATGCCCCAATTATCAGTCCTAGTATGAAAGTCAGTATGATTATCAAGAGCCAACATGGGTTACAGTCTTTCTTGTTGTCGGTGATATAGACGTAGAATGGCTTGTCAACGTAAACAACTCTGTTCACGTAAAGGACTTTCTCGATGTACTTGATGACTTCTTTTGGCACTTCGATATAGACCGTGTTGTTGCAGTATTTGATTATTTCGACTTCCTTGATGACTTCGACAGGCACTTCCTTAATGACTTCTTTGATGACCTCTATTGGCACTTCAACGTAAACGACTGTTTCAACAACTTTGTCAACATAGACAATCTTTTCAACTATTCTGTCAATGTAAACAGTCTTTTCCACTATTCTGTCTTTGTAAACGATTTTCTCAACAACTCTGTCAACGTACACTATTCTGTCCACGTAAACAGGAACTTCAACCGTTTGGTTGACGTAAACAATTCTGTCCACGTAGATTATTTTGGTCTTGTTGTTACAAGAGTTGCCATCGTCACCGTCATTGCAATTTGGCTTATCATTGTCGTCAGAAGCAAATGCTGGAACTATCACTATTGGTATCACTAACGCAATCAAAAGCGCGATTATTATCAAATTTCTTTTTTTCATTTTTCTCGACCTTACTAGAATACTATAACAATCCTCTATATAAATGTTTACTAAGAAAACCCATATACAAAAAAAGAAAGGAAGATTTTATGGAGTTGTCGAATTGGTTGGCAGTTGGAAGAACGGAATTATACCGCTTCCGTAATAGGTCGGCAGTTTGCCGTCCCATTGTTGCAGATAGAGATATTGAAGATATTCTGGGCTAACATTTAGTTTCTGTGCGATTAATTGCAATGCTTCCGCGTCTGCATTGGCTTTTGCCAAAGTTGCGTATGCGTATGCGTCTGCTTCAATTCTTGTCATGTTTGCTTGTGCTTGTTGCTTGAGAATTTCCTGTTCCTGTTGATAGCGAACTATTTCTAAGTTGTTCTTTTCTGTGATTGCTTGCTGTTCGGCTGTTACTTTGTTCTCAATGGCTTCGTTGAACTTTGTTGAGAATGCGAAGTTCTCTAGCTGAACGTCAACGACTGTTATGTGATAATCCTTTATTCGTGAGCGAAGTGTGTCTAAAAAGAGAACTTTTACTGCATCTCGTTTTTGGAGAAGTTCTTCTGCTTTGAAAGTAGAGATTGAACCTTTTAGACTTTCTTGCATGTTGTTGATTATAACCCGTGATTCCCAATCTGTGCGGAGTGTTCTGTAAATATCCTCTGCAAATCCAGACTCAATTCGATAGTTTATTGCAACTGTGGTTGTGACTTCTTGCATGTCGTTAGTTCCACAAGACATGTTTGCTAGTTCTGCTTTATGAATCTGCAAGTCAATGTTCACTATGTCTTGTCCAAACCAAATGTTGACCCAATGAATGCCTTCACCCGTTGTGCCTGTAATTTGCCCGAATTGAGTAGAAACGCCTATGTAACCGCTTGGAACAGTCCTGATTCCTAGAACGCCTGTCAACACTAGAAATGCGGAAATGATGACAACAATAGCAATTCGAATAATGCTCCATTCGCCGTTTTTATTCTTTAGTATATTTCTCATTTATTCTCGACCTTACTGAAAGTAAGTTATCAGCGTCACTTATAAACCTTCGCTAAGAAAGTCCATGTTCAAGTAAATTGAACACGTTCGGGTTCGTTCCAGATTTCAACTCGTCTTTGCCAAGCTAAACGGCGAACCCCTAAATTAAGTGAAATAGAAGGATAATAAGATTCTCCGCTATGAAGTAGTGCCACGTTGTTGTGAACAATCGCACCATTATATAGTGCAAGAGAATGTATAAACGCATCTCTGTGAAGTTTCTCGTGTTCCTCTCTAGCAAGAAGAATAAATTTTGTTTTGCATCCACATTGCAGATATTGTTTTACTTTTTCACTCACGGTTAAACACCTGATTAATTAGTCAGAGGGAAATTTAGGAACGACAAAAAGAATTTCTTCGCCTTTCTCGGCTAGTTTCCACGCCTCTCGCTCCGCGTCTGCTTTTCTTTTAGCCTTAACTTCAAATTTACGTTTGCTAGTTACAACTGTCCACTTCAAGTGAACATCACCTTTTCGCTAATAAAGCCTTTCCAGCGTTTGTTTGATTCCTCTCTCATTTCTCTAAGTTTTTGTTCTACGTTATCTCTGGAATAATCTATGTTAGTTTTCAAAGGATGAGTTTTCATATACGTCTGCCATTCTTTATTGCATTCAAAACAAGTGTCCGAAGGATTAAAGATTCTCCGTCCGCATCGAATACAATGTCTTTCTTTAGTCATTGATTCAACCTATTCCTTGCTAACCAAAGTTCTGATATTTGTAATTGCCCTTCACGTTCGCCTTTTACTCTGCTATCGCACCACTTTCTAAATTCCATTTCGTCAACTAAGAAGCATCGTTCACGAAGAAGTTTCAATGCTCGGCGTTCGTCTTGATTCATAGTTTTCGCTCTCTAGTGTTTCTCCATTTGTGGTATCCTCTCGTGTGCGCTAAACACAAACAAGAATCTGGTACTCTTGCTGTTTGACCGCATTTGACACACGACCCATATAGCGCACGTTTTCGAAATTCCTCTTCGGATATTCCCAGATAATCCCAAATGGCAAGATGTTTTCGTAATTGTCCCCTATTCATACATCTTACGTTCATGCTAAACGCCCCAGATGTTGAATGAATTGCTGTCCCTGTGGTGAAGTAACCCAACTAAGAAACCATATCCAAGTTCCAAAGCTAGACATACCAATCCACACCCAATTTCGCCAATCTCGGATTTCTTTCTTCCAATTTATTTTGTTCATTATTGGTTCCCTTCCATATTGTAAAGTTGTGCTAGTGGAGATTTCTCAGTTGGCAACATTATGTGAGATGTGTGTAACCAATGAACGTGAGGATGACACTTCATAGATTCAAGACAACTTTCATAATGAGCCTTATCGCCAACAATTTCTCTTTTCGACCAAGCCCTCAAATTTCCCATACCTTCACCGTAATATCTAGCTTGCATACTGCAAACTGAGCATCGCCCGTTAGAACCCCAATGATGTTCTCGACATTCGCTCATCTGAAAACACCTTTGCTTTCTAGGTATAGGTCTGAATATTCTATTAGTTCACCTATATTCATTATCAGTATTCGAATGGTTTCTTGAGCAATCATTTTTTCTAAATCCCTTTCGATTCGTTTATCTTGTGTTCGAATTATTTTCAGTCTTTCTTTGAGCATTTTACGGGGAACTTCACGACAACCGTTGCACTCGTGACAGTTACAACCGCTATTCATAGTTCCAATACCTCAGTTTGTAGTTGTCAAGCCAAACTCTAAGTTGCCAATACCGATATTGTAATTCTAGTTTGATTTTTGTTAATACCTGATGTCGTCTATGCCTTTCGCTTAGATAATTCTCATAATCAGAGCATCCCGTTGCATAAGCACATTTCGGACAAACCTTTTTTGGGTTAACCGTTTCCCCTATTTGACATTCTATTTCACTCTTTGGAGTTTCCCGATTTCTAAGTCTAACGTGTGCCATTATCTTATTTCTCCTTTATAGCCACACTTTTTACATGTTGCGTGAAAATCTGTCCGACCCTCTGACTTTACTATTCCCTCAATATGCCTGTACGCTTCTGCCTTTGCTTTCTTCGATAACTTTGAACGATTCACATCGTATGCGATTTTTGAACTTCCGCAATTAGGACACTTCATTTTAATCGCTTCCATTGTAGAGTTTCCAAATGTCTTTGCCGAAGATTTCCATAACTAACTCGAAAGCATAGTGGTCATTATCGTTATCTTCACACCAATCTTCGCCGAGTTTTTCGTCCATGATTTTTTTGGCGAATGCGTAAACTTTACGGAAATATTCTATCTTTTCTTTGTCTGTAAAAGATTCAAAAGTTCTGAGTTGTTTTGATTCTTTTTCCATCTCTGCAATCTTCGTCAATTCGCTTTCGAGTTTTCGTTTTCTTGTTTCCATCTTCAGTCACTATCTATGTTTGTTTCTTCGACAACTATTTCTTTATCCTTCTCAACGATTTCGCAAACTTTTCCGAATTGAGTTGTGTAGCCCAATATCTTCTTTGTCATTTCAACCACTTTATACTTATGTTATAACAGCGTAACTAATAAAGGTTTCCCTAGAAAGACCATACTCAATCACGTTTGAACGGTTCTGGGGGTTTGTGCTTCTCATACTTCAAGTGAGCGAATATAACCACACCGAGAAAGTAGAGAGCCATCAAGCCGTAGAATTGAAGTTCGGTCAACATATTAATCACTTGATTAATTGAAGTATCCCATCTTTACTTATTTGGAGTTTGTGGTATCGCATATCAGCCTTGCCTAGCCGACACTTGAGAACCCGTATGAAGTGTAGAAGTTCGCCTTGTTTTGCTTCGGTGTCGATTTTCATTTGAGCGTCCCAACTTGAGAGTTTCTTAAAGTTGATTTCAAACTCCACGTCTAGCAAATGGCTTAATGCAATGCCCCCTGCAAGTCCGTGTTGGTCAACTGATTCCTCATTTGCTTTCTGTGAGATAAAGATTCCTGTCACGCCTTTCTTCTGATTATAGCGGACAAATTCGCCTAAGTGGAATTTCAGTCCAGCACGATAATCATCTAGGAGAGTTAACGAATCGACAATTAGAAACTCAGCCTTTTCCTGTTCTACGAGTACGCGATAAGTTGAAACAAGTGTATTCCATTCTCTAAGTTCGCCGTGTGCAATAACGTCCAGCACAAAAAGATTCTGCTTTATGTTTTCCCAACTCAGTCCCAGAAAAGTTGCCATCTGTTTCATTCGACTCTGCAAATCAAATCTGTCGTTGTCAGCTTGGAAAATATCTTCGCTAGTTGTGAAAATAACTTTGTTTCCGTCACTAGCTAATCTGAGCGCAACTTCCTGAGCGATTAAAGACTTGCCGACATCTGGGTTTCCGACCACACCTATCTGTGCAACTTTCGGAATGCCCCCCATAGGTTTATCGTCTTTGTCTAAGAAGAAATTGTCTAGGAAGGTTCTGCTTTTGAATAATGCTATTTGTGTCTTTATCTTTGCATCGTTCGGTCTAGTGGTCAGAAAGTCTTTAGTAAGTTGAATTGGTTTGTTAAAACTCTCTAGCGTTCCATCATTCTGAGCCTTAGCGATTATCTCTTCCATTCTCTCCATTACAGATTTAGCTCTTTCCTCTAGTTCTTTTTTACTTTGTTCTTCGCTCATTTTTATTCCTCTGTCTTTACTATCGCTTGAAGGATAATTTCTCGAAGTTTTACAACAGCCAGCGCAGTTGCTTTCGGTCTTGAACGCTGTGCATCGCCAGCACTTATAGAAACGGTTACTCTATGTCCACAATCATATTCAATCGACAAGTAACCTAATTCTTTCAGCGCGTCTAGTATTCCCTGTGCTTGTGCTTTTTGTTTTTCAGACATTTCAATCACCTTAAATTAGTGAATTTAAAGAATCTCCAATGAATCTTCTTGTCCTCAAAGTCTATCTGCAAATAGATAAAATGTTCTATCTTTGGGTTTGGAACTATGCCTATCTGGAAATAGAAAGCTAGATTAGAAAGCATCGCGTAGAATCTTTCGCCTAAATGGAAAGTACCTACGAATTTTATTTCGGACATTTCAATCAACTCAAGTGAATTGAACCTTTTCTTTTCCCGTCAACTTCTTTAACTCTTTTCTTAAACCTTCGTTTTCCTCTTTCAAGTCTAAGTATCGTAATTCGAAATGGTGAAGATAATTCGTAAGTGTTTCCATTCTGTCGCGGTAAGTACGAATCGTTTCGCTCTCTAATCTCATTGCGTCCTCTAAAATTTTCGCTGTTGGACAACTATCGCATTTATCTTTCTTTCCCCATCCGAACATTTCAATCGTCCTCTATTTCTTTGATTTCGATTTTGCCTTTTTGTATTTTGTTCTTTACCGAGTAAACTGTGACTAGAACCCAATATGCAACTGTTGGAAGAGCGAAGAAAAATGAAACCCAATAATTTCCCAAACCCTGTCCGATAAAGACAATATACGCTCCCTGAACGCAAGCCATCGCCGACAAAGTTAGCAATGCCCCTAGCCAATCGTAGCCTTTCAAGATGTTTCGGTTCTTCAATACTGCCCTAATCAGCGCAGATGTGCCAAGCAGAAAGAGAATGTTAGAAATGTTGAAAAGCATTGAGGGGTCTATCATTCTCTTTTCCCCTTTGCCTTTCCGCTTAGATATTCTTCTTTTGAAAAAATAAGAGCCAAACTAACATCGTGAACTAATTCAATCGTTTTCACTACTCTTCCGTTGTTTTCAAGATATTTTATCTTCTCGCGTATCGCTTTTCGCAACTCTTTAGGAGTTTTCCCTTCTGCATAAGCAGTATAATGATACTCTGCTCCCCGTTGCTTCTCTTCTGGAACTATGAAACCTATTTTTGCATTCCATTTGTCGTGTTTTTCTACTTGCATTCTAATCTTCTCTACGTTTTCGTTTGTTCTTTTTTCCACCCAAATTCGGGTTTGGAACAAGCATCGTGACTAACGTATCGTAGCCATGTCTTTGTTGAATTTGTGTTATCCAAATCTTCTCGGACTTGGTATCTATCTTTTTCGTATCTCTGTCAACCATTTCAATCACTTTACTTCTATACTATCTCAATGTGACTTATAAACTTTGCGTTAGAACGTCCATGCTCGATTAATCGTGCATCACGGGGATTCCTTTTGCTCTAAGTTTTGCTTTACGTCTTGCAACCTCTTCAAAATCGTCCGCGCCAGCGTCATAACCCTCTGAAAATCCAGCTTCATGTGCTTCCCATTCTTTTTCTTCGGACGTTTGTTTTATTTTCTTTCCTTCTAAAAAAAGGTGAAGTTTTTTGGTTTTTATCGTGTTCATCGAGATAGCAATGCTCCTATCAAAGCTCCTATGAACACCGTGACTACGAGTGTTGAAACGGCAAAAAGAATTATTCCGATAATCAGGCAGTAAATCAATGGGGCATAGATTAGCAAGTTTGTGAAGGTTGCTGTTTGTGCAGTTGTAAAGTTTCCCAGACTAATCAGTAATTGATTTAGTTGTATCGCCCAGACCCAATAGAGATATATGCCAACGTAGGGAATAAGCGAAGCCAGCATTATGAGTTCAGTCAGGAAAACCATAACGAAGCCGACTATGAATCCTTGTATGCTTGACGTAATTAGAAAGCCGACAGCACCGACTATGAGTGCGATAATCAGCGAAGTTATCCACGAAGTTCCATAGGTTTTTACTACGACTTGAGTTGATTTCTTGTCGTTCATTTCAATCACTACACACTAAGATAGCAATGTCCCTTATAAACTTTCCCTAAGAATTGCCATGCTCAGTTTCGAAGTTAGTTCGAAAAAGTATATGAATTAAATTTAAGATTTAATGGGACTGTTATATAATTTTTCATGGTCTTTTCCCATAGGTTATAAACTATTCCATAAATCCTAAATATAATCCTTGATAGATTTCGGAGTTAGTTCGAAACATCAAAAAGTCCATACTTTTACCATAGACTATTCGAACAATTTTCGAAAAGAAAATATAATTATTTAGGATTTTATGGATTAAAATAACTATCCGATTGCCCAGAGAAGCCATAAGAATGCCCCGTTTGACAAAAGGACATAGATATAAAAAATATTAAAATTATATTTTAGAATTTTAATCAGGTGATTAACCGTGGTCGTATATTGCATGGACAATATAGGATAATTAATCAACTGATTAAAAATTCGAAAAATCGGGTGAGTCGCGCTCGCGCAAAATTTTGAGCATTCGAAAAAAAACTAACGTAGAAAAATTGAAAATGAAACATCCAAAACGGAACAGCCGTTAGGGGGTTTCGCTTCGTCCACTTGAACGGGACGGGCACGATTAGGCTAGAAGTACGTGTTTCTTTCTACACGCATTTTAATTCTATATACCAATTCATTAAATATATATAATGGAAACAGTAATCGTTGTTTCAAGTCCTATTCTAGCATTCAGACGATTCGTTGTGGTGTAGTTTTCCATGCTATCACCCATAGCTGAGAAGTAGTATGTGCAAACTACTATATAAAGGTTGTGGTAGAAGAACCATGCTCAAGTAAAGGTTACTTTCTCCACGTCCATTTTGTGCATACAGTCATAACAAAGCCACTTTCTTCCTTTAAGAACTACCACAATCTGTTTTCTTCCGCATCCGTCACACGTTAATCCTGTATAAGCCATAGTGATTTTGGCATTCATGTAAATGCAACCTTCTCTTTTCTGGTTTCTATGTTTTTCAAAAACTCTTCAAAATATTTGTTCCAAATTTCGCTGAATTCTTTCCACGCTTTTTCACCCTCATCGTTATCATTTCCAAATTTTGCACTATTGTTATAATTTTTACGAGCATCATTTAATCTTTGTATTCTACTTCCTTTGTCAAGAAAGTGTGTCCATTTTGAAAAACAATCTTTACATATAGTATATGGGGCAATAGAATGGCATGTCTTTTCCTCATTACAAACAGAACAAATTTTCAGGTCTGTCAAGTAAACTCAACTCTTTCTTTCTGTTGAATATAAAATCCGTCAGCTATACAGAAATATTGTTTCTTCTCATCGTCCCATTCTTTGCCCCAACAATCCATTTGACAACCTTTGCACTTATGTTCTGGAAGTTCGGTCATGTAAACTGTACCTTCTCCTTTGTATCCTTTATTGGTTTTCCCATGACAATCATTTTATCTCCTCTAATAGCAACCAAGAACCCGTCTTTCTCCATTATTTCTATGGCTTTCTGAATGTCAGCGTAGTCTATACTCATAGTGATTCTTTTGCTCAAGTAAAACTCACAACCTCTGGAAGTGTATCAAATGGTTCGCTAGTTCTGCCACAAATTTTTACCCACTCATTTTCGTTGTGCATGTGAAAATGTTCTCTAATTGGTTTGCCGTTTGTTGAGCCGAAATGATACCATCCATCATTTTCAAGTTTCCACGAATTTAGTTGGTAAACTTGCCCGTCTGAATCTTCTTGAAAAATACTGCAACTACATTTGAAAGTGTCTCCAACTTTGGCTTTCAGTTTTTCGTCTTGAGTTACGCTTTGGTTGTTCGGTTGATGAAACATTTTTTGTTTGCAGAAGGGACAATAGTAAGTCAAGTGAACTCGACCTTTTCCTTATCAACATACTCTATTCTGAAAACTTTACCACATTTCTTGCAAGTTACTTTAAGAGGATAAGGGTCGTGTCCTTCAACAACTTTATATCCCATTAAGAATTTATGTCCGTTCGGAACCCATTTTATGTCTTTTTGCTCAAAAGCAAATCCCCATTCATTCCATCCGTTTCCACATTTAGGACATTTTACGTTTTGTCTATTTTTCGGTTTCAAGTAAATTGCACCCTTATTCTATCATCCACTTTAGGTTTCAAGTCGAAAATCTCTCGCTGTATATTCTTATATCTGAGCCATTTATTTTCTTGTTTAAAATGTTCTTCACAAAGAAAAATTATTTCTACTCTGTTCACCTTTTTGTAAACGTGAACTTCTTTTACAGCTTCTTTATTGCACATCGGAATTTGGCATTTCAAGTGAATTGCACCTTCACAAAATCGTCCGCGAACTCTTTGGCTAATTCGTTTGCTTCACCTATTCCCTTTGAAAATATTATAGACGCGCCCCATCTTTTCTTTTCAATTTTGATATTTGGGTCTTTCTCTTTAAGAAATTTCAACCACTTCCAAAAACAACCACAATCAGCACCAATATAAAATACAGGATTTAGTTTAAGAATGTTGGTTGTCCCCGTTTCCCTAAACATCGTGGCTTTTCCGTTTTCCTTTCCGCATTTAGCACAAATCATGTGAACAGCACCTTTTCTTTGACAAACTCGTAATTTTGGCAACAACAGCCAGCACGATAAGGTATATTATTTCTACCTTTCTGAATTTCTTTTGGGTCTATTCCTTTTTCACTATCTATGGAACCACGACAATTTTTGTATTTCTTACAGTTGAAGCAACCACGATTAATTGATAAACCACTCAAGTAAAGTTCACCTTTTCCTTTACCTCTATGCAAGTATGTCTAGGTTGTGGTTCTCCACTATTACTAACTGCTGTCCAGAGGCAATGTTCACAGCAGAAGTTTTGTTCACCAATATCGTGAGCGTCCCCGTATTGTTCATAAGACCGTCCGCAAACGTCACACTTAACAATTTGCCAAGTCGTCAAGTGAACACAACCTTCTCTCTAGTATAGTCTGCAATTTTCCCCTTAAATACTTCCCAAGTTGGGTTTATTTTCTTAGGATATTTAGCAACAAAAAATGTATTATGGTCAGCAAAAAACTCTAGCCATTTTCTTAGACAAGAACCACAAAGAATAGCGTCTATAGAATGAGGATATTTTAGTTTATCTTCTGTCACCGTGAAAACTCGTCCACATTTCTCACAGTTTCTTTTAGTCAAAGCTAACAACTTCTGGACGTTCCTCTTCTGCAAGAACTTCCTTTGCACTTCCTTCCATGTTTCCTAAAATATAAGTGAATCCTTTTTCTTTACCTTCCGTACAAAGTTCATACCATCTTGCAAGTCGTCTGAGATGTTCTTCACTTTTAAAATGAGTATCAACGCCTCTCTTTGTTGCAAAGTTTTTCTTGCACAAACCACAACGCGCGTAGAATTTCTTAGGCATTAATCAAGTTCTCCTAAGTCGAATGGATTCCCGTGAGGCATCGGTCTAGTCGGGCGTTCATCGTCCTCAATGAAAGGACGCGGAATGAATCTATGCTTCACCATTTATTATCTCCTTCAATTCCTTTATTCTTCTTCTATCGTAATATGTGTTTCGTTCATAATAGTTGACGTTTACTTTTACGAATTGTCCCTTATCTTTTTTTGCTTTCCTGACTTGTTCCAAATCATCGGCTAGTTCTTTCTTCCAATATTCCAATTCCCGTTCAGCCCAGAACTTTGTCAAATCCCATCTTTTACTTTTCGGATAATAGACATACAACATACTTCGCATGGGATTTTCTTCATGCTGTTTCTTGTCATAAGTTGAATAACCAGAGTGCATATAGAAAGATTCGAGTTTTTCTCTTTCCATGAATTGATGAATTGTATTTAGGTAATGTTCGACAGTTTCCATGTATTCGGGTGTTTGAGCGTCAATCTCCCCTCTGAGAGAAAGAAGGCATGACCAATATTGGTGTGACCAAATCCATCTACCTGTCGGATACCACGGATAAGGTATGTCCGAGTTCTCGAAAGACTTCTTTACTAACGCTAGAAAAACTTCACCGAGTTCATCAAGAACGTCATAATATTCATCTGTTGTACCTTTTCTACTCACACGAAACGGGTGTCGAATAGCTAAATGGTGAAGGTCTTGCAACCGTTCCATTGTAACTATAATTTTCTTTCTCTTTTCCTCAATCATTATTCATCCTTCCCTGTATCAAGAAAGTGCATTGCTTCCATGACGCTAACGTATTGGTTTGTTCTCGTTAGAATCTTGAAAAATTCGGAGTCAAGATATTCAGTTAAGACTTTTGGGTGTTTCTTTGCAACCCATTGAATGAGACATTGAGCATTATCGAGATTGGTTTTCGGTCTGTTCCTGATTCCTATCTGCTTCATTGTATCTCTAACTTTTCCCATTAATCGGTCACTACCTAGAGATATAGCTTTCCCCTATATAAAGGTTTAGTAAGAACTCCCATGCTCAAAACCCTATGAGTATCGCTGGTTTGCATGGACTTCTCCATGCCGAAGGTCATAAAAGGAACTATTTTAATCAGTTGATTAAACATTCGGTTTCCATGACCAGCAGGGTTGGGAGCTTTTTTGGCACTTCGAAAAATTTCGAAAGCCATTCTCTCCATACAAACATCCCCAACCAGCAAAAAAGTGATGGTCATTTGCGAGACCTGTAAAAATTATCTGCCTCGAAATTTGCTCGTTTTCGGAAATTCGACTCAGTTCGAAACTCACCCTATGGGAAATTTTCTCGGTGGGAAAGGGCGGGAGCCAAATCGCCCCGAAATTTGCTCGTATTGCCGAGTTCGATTCAGTTCGGGGGTCAGATGGCTTTTTTCCACCCCCTCGGCTCCATGCCCCAAACTTTTAATCAGTTGATTAATAACTACCGAAAGGTTTATATGGTGCAACTCGTATTATATAAGGAAGAGTTGAACTTTCAATGACACAGAAAGTTACACTAACCGTAACCTCGAAAGTGACCCAGACGGAAACACGGAAAAGGGTAACGCAGAAAAACCTTTAGGAAAAAACCATCGGTCACACTTTTTGAAACCACATACCCACACATAGGCGGCGCGCAGGCGAAAATTTGATTTTGGTCGGCGAACTTTGTGATTTCTGTTATGATTGTTATTTTGGTATTATTTTTATTTCCTATTTCCTGAGCATTTCGATTTAGATTTACTAAGGATTCGAGAAAAGAAAATAACTGAAAACGTCTTTTTTTCAGGGAGTTTTGAACGTCTAGGGGAGCTAGGGGTAGGGGACTATCCCAGAGAAAGTTGGTATATGCTCAGAAGGAAGCGGGTGGCGGGGAAGCTGTTGTAATAAAGTCTGGGCACTTGCCATTCTCCTTTATTGCCTGAACGATAAGGTCGTTTACTGGAATACGCTTGCAGTATTCTTCCCTTAAACATTCCTTACATTTTGCACGTTCCTTTATCTCTTCAAATGGTATCTTATTCACTACCCTTATTGCCATATTTCCCTTAATATTTCGTGGTAGTACAATCCAAGACTCTCTAAGTATTTGTCATATTGTTTAGGTCTTGTTTTTGTCATATTTGTAATTATCCAATGAAGAAACTCGTGATTAAGAACGCAACACATATCTTCTACATTAAGCCACTTTTCTTGGTCAGTAATCTCCACTTTAGCCGAACCTTTTTTAACCCAAATTTTTGCTCGTCTATGATTTTTAGGCGTACTTTTTCGCACCTTAATAATGAGGTTTTCAAGATTTATTTCTTCGGTCAAGTGAATTGTACCTTCTCTATCCATTCAGCCAAAAACTTGGCGTAAATTTTTTCCCATAATTCAGACCATTTAGGAGTTCTCGCTACATCATGAAGTTTGGAAAGAAATGGTTGTATAAAATTACCCCATTCTGTACTACATTCTCTGCAAAGAAAATGTTCAAATTTGCCTAAAACCAATTCAGATTCTTTTCCACAACGGTCACATTTTCTACCTTTAAGCCAATTAGCTCTCATGTGAATTGCACTACCTCTCTCGGTATTATCACTTTTAAATCCCCACGTTTTATTTCCCTTTCAATTGGAATTTTGATACTTTTACCACCATGAGTGCAAAAAATTTCTCCATGTTTGTTAGTCCGTAATATGCATCCTTTGGTAAGTGTGCAACAAGTACATTTATATTCAGTCAAGTAAACTGCACCTTTATTCTCTTTAATTCTTTCGGCACATCTTTAGGCGTTCCCCACATATCCCTTTCATCATAAAATCTCCATTTGTCATTAAGAAGATGTTCCCATTTATTATCATAGAAAATCTTTGGAGTCCCATCTTCATTTTTGAATGCCTCGCTAATAATATTGTGCCCGCACTCACAAGCATAGAAACTCGCGCCTAAATCTCCAAACCAACCTATGCCATTTCGTTTTCCAGTAAATATCAGTTCACTTTTACAGAACGGACAAATCCAAACAGTCATGTGAACTGCACTACCTCTGGGTCCTCTGGTACTATAAAAACTTTGTTGCTATGCTCAAAATATGTCCCATCTGTTTTTCTATTCCAAATACACGTCAATGATTCTTTGTCGAAAAGATGTACTCTTCGAACAAACTGAGCATGACAATCTTTACATTCCATACATACTTCTTTCTTTTCTATATTTCGTGAATGGCACATAGGGCATTTAGTGAAGTTGAATTTTAAACCAAAAGTATTGAGAGCTATGTGAATTCCACCTTCTCCTTTGCATCAATTCCAAAATCCATTCTACTTCTACAACGCTCTTTTCCAGAGACAATTTCTCTGCCACCCTTCTCTCTCTCAAATTCTTGAATGCAAGCCCCACAATAGCAAGCAGTTTCTTGTTTAGCTTTAAGTTCTATTCCACATTCTCCGTGACACATAAAACTGCAATGGCAATAACAACACTTTTTATGATACCATCGTTTCATGTAAACTGCACCTTTACTGGTCTATTTATTCTCTTTGTTCTTACTTTTAGTCCTAAGTAATTTGAAAAATACATACCGAACTCATAAGCATGTTCTTCACAAAATTCATCGTGGCATATATGTGTTATTTTTGTAGCAAATTCACGAGTGCTCCCTTCGCTTCGCACCATTTTGTATGACAAAATAATCTCTGATTCTTTTCTACAATCAACCGCGAGACAACAGGTTAAAACACGACCATTCAAGTAAACTGCACCTTTTCCCTTCTGTGTTTGTTCTGTCTCCAAATTGCAACAACAAGCATCCAATCTATTACTCTAGCTTTGTATTGAATTTCTGTATCCCAATTATCAAATAACTTTGACTTCACGTAAATTGCACCTTTTCTCTAGTGATTCCTTCTCTGGAAGCCCAACGTATATTAGATGCGATTCCATTTACACGACATTGAGTTTGTGATAAAAATTCAATCTCAGTTATTAGTATTTCCCCTGTAGTAGTTTCAATCATTGGTTTTGAATCCTTCATTGATGTACTTTCTATATGAAGCCTGAACATTTTGTTATTATCACAATCTTTACATAATTTCTGTGCGTTATCTATTTTAAGTTCGATTTCCCAAATGTCGCCACCATTCACTTTTACTGTCATATCGACTGATGAAATCCCCTCATATTTCTTGTTACCCTGAACTAGATATGCCCGTAAAAATTTGCTCATGTAAACTTCACCTTTACAGGTCTCTTTAATTCTTCTCTCCATTCAGTAGCAATTCTTTTCCATTTTGAAAGACGTAAAGTTTTATTACGGTCTTTGATATATATTCTTACTCTTTTTATCATTTTGCGTTTTTGTCTTTTTGCCTCTAATACCATTGCAATAATTAGACCACAAATTGTACTTATCATTCCAATAATTAGTAGTTCAGTCATGTAAATTGCACTACCTCTCGTTCTAATTCTGGATGACTTTCTGGTTTAGCTATTATCTGTCCGCAATTGTGACATTGAACAACTTTGTTATAAGAATTCCATTTTATTGCTCCATTATATCCACAACCGAAACAAATATTAGAATGTATAGACCTATGTTCTCGCGTAGTCAAACGAACCAAACCACAATCTTTATCATAATGCAAAACTTTGAGTTGTTTCATGTGAATTGAACCTTCTCCCGTTCATTCATAATTGACACATAAACCGTACAATGTTCTCTTATTCTGCAAGATTTTATGCAATATTCTTTGTTAAGCGAATTATGTACTGTGCATCCCGAAATACTCCATTTAACGTTCAGTTTAGAAGGATGCGTTAAAAGAACTGGTTCAGCACTCATGTAAACTGCACCACTTCTCGTTCTTCATATTTCCCACTCATAAAGTTTTCCCAAGAATTAGTCCACGCACTTTGGAATTTAATAGAATCAACATTCTTTACTTCCTTATCATAAACTTTTCCCCACGCCGCACGACAATTTGGGCAAAGATAAACAGTTTCCAAATTTTGTCCATTTTTATCAATTGGATGTACTCTTACTAACGCATCAGACATATTATTGCACTTGTCACATGGTCTCTTCATCATGTAAATTGTACCCTCTCTTTAAGTCTCATCTCTTCGATTATTACTTTTAGCCCTAGATAATTCGAGAAATACATTGAGAATTCATATGCGTCATCTTCGCAAAACGGTTCAACATTAACTCTTCCTTGTATTTTATAGTAAAGTAAGAATTCTGCCTCTTTTGGGCATTGGTCACTCCGACCATGCATTGCTACACATCTAGTGTGTCCGTCTTTTCTTATATTAGCAATAGTTGACCCAATCATGTAAAATGCACAACCTCTGGGTCTTCTGGCGTTACAAAGACGCTAGTGCTTTCAGGCTCAATTTTAGTGCCATTTCCTCTACGATTCCAAATAACAATAGATTCTGTTGGGGAATTACTTGAACAACTTCTAACAAACATTGCCGTACAATCTTCGCAACGAACCCACGGTACTTCCTTTTCAGTATGTTGGCTATGAAGATGAGGGGCTAAATTTCGTGAGCCGCACATAGGACATTTCTTGAAGTTCTTTTTAAGTATGATTGTCATGTGAACTGCACCTTTTCTTTCTGATATTCTTTAGCAAGTCGTTTAAACCAGCGAAGTCGTCTAAAGATGAGAGGATAGTCTATATCTTTTCTGTTCATGTGAAATGCACTACTTCTCCTATTGTGATAATATTTTTTACTTCTTTACTAGACAAAGTTATTTCCTTCCATTCTGGATGTTCAATCACTCTAATGAAAAGAATTGGCTCATCAGTATTCACAAATGGTCTAACAACATAACGATAACCTTTAGCTGACACTCTGCCATGAAGCATTTTTCCTTCTCGCTCGAACATTACAATGTCGCCAGCCCTTATTTTGTCAAAGTTCAAGTAAATGTCACCTTTATAACTGGGTCTGTAAGTTCATAGATTTCTATAGGTTTCTGTTTTGTCTCAGGAAAATCATGCTGTAATTTTTTGAAGTGTGTTCCACAAAGAAAGTTATGGTCCGCAAAAGGTTCAATGATTATTGGTCTAGGCTCGTTTTTCCAATTGATAACATATTCCGATTTCTTAGAACACCCTCTCCATTCACAATGAATCATTCTCTCAGAAACCCCGCTCCTTTACATCTTCTACACATAACTCTAATCCATCTATCTCCTTTTGGGTCTGGATTTCTTTCTATCACGTAACCAATTCCTCTACAAACAAAACATTCTTTCGGTGGCTTCATCATGTGAACGTCACTTTCTCTTTGGCTTTAAACTTCTCTTCGGCTTCCCTTATGCCCTCTGCCTTTCCTTCCTGATAACCCTCATCATGTGCTGTACCGCATCCTTCGTCATAGCCAGCTTGCCATGCATCTGCTAATGCCTCACCAATCTCGTCTTCCAACTTCTTTGTATCAATATCACCAGCAATTTGCTCTGCTCGTCTGTTGAGTTTTCCGAATGGGGTTTTACGATTGTCGCTCATTTTCCATCTGGGAATAATAATGTCTTTCGTCCCTTATAAACCTTGCGCTAGAAACTCCATACTCAATTTCCGCAACATTTATAAGTCGGTTTGAACATATGGTGCGGAGCAGAGCCACGGTGTTAAGATTTGAAATCGCTTTTTGCCCAATCGCACATTTTGAAAGTTTAATCATATGATTAAAAGAATTCACGTATAACGCCTATTTACATCTTGCGATAGGTTTTTATACTAGGATTTTTCAGTATAACGTTTTATCCAATTACAATATGCACAAAGAAGTTGATAATCTTTAGAACCAACTTGTATTTTTGGTAAGATAAATTTCAACCATTGGTTATAATTGCTAAATTGACTTCGTTCTTTATTTCCGTTTCCATTTATATGGTCTATTTGCAAACATCTAATATCCATCTTTTCAGGTGGAATAGGACAATCTGTATTAGAACACTTGCTACCGAGCAGTTGAATAATCTCAACTCTCAACGATTGTCTTTGTTTTCTATGAAATTTTGTCATGGATTTCTTTTGGTCCGCATATTTCTCTGGATGAGTTATCCAATAATCTTTCATATATTGTCTTTTTTGTTTTCTATCTTTTAATGACATTGAAATCACAAACTTATATACTTCTAACTAATATATAAATCTTTCGGTTCATCTTATAGGTTTTTGTTTACCTCAGATAATGGCTACATTCCCTTTTTTCTTGCTAATGAATTTTATCACAAACCGCCACTTATTATCATTGCAATCGAGAACATAGAAAGACTTGTGAATATTATCTAATCCCATTTTGGCTTCATGCCCCACAACTTTGTCAAGCACTTGATGAAGTATTTCATGATTGAGAATTTCTTCTGCACATTCTTCATAATCATCACAATCTGGATTTGAGAAAAGTTTTATCTGAACATACCCCGTATAGCCACCAGCTATGCATTTCTCAAAACTAAGTCGTCTTTCAGATGAACTAATGATTCCCACATAACGACCAATATAATTTTCTCCTGTTATAGAAACCTTCAATTTTAGATAATAATCTTTGAAGGCTGACAAGGAAATTTGTAAAAAGTCGTATAAAAATAACGGAATACCTTTGATGTTTTTCTTTATTCTAGCCATTGCTATCCATTAGAATGAGAAGAAAAACGGGTATTTAAAGGTTATGGAAATAGAATGTGGGGACGGGTAAAGTACACCCGACCCCATAGCTATCACGGCGAGCCGTTCTGCCAATCCGTATATCATAGTGTACGTTTCGCTCCCACCGTGGGTCTTCGGTCATGACACGGTTTTGTCAGGGTTTCGCCACCCCCAATGCATTGCTGGCGGGTTCACCCAACTCCTATAGGTCTTGTTCGTTGTCCGACCAATCATGTTGTCGCCAATCGTGTACCCGAAAGGTCCTAACATGGGGCATGTCCATCTATGTAAGTTGTGAACAATTACCCGTGTCTAAGAGATACTGTATTAAAAGAAGTATATAAACTTTACGGTTAGTCGAATTGTACCTTTACTGGTCGGTTCCAAAAATCTGAAAGATAATTCTCAGCGTAAATATCAGACCATATTCGTCCACAATGGGGGCACTTATTTATACACATTATTGGGTCATGAATAGGAACAGAACCACAATATGGACATCTATTACAATCACTCATGGTTCACGCCGTTTTTCCTTGCCTCGCTCTTTATATTTTCCACCCTTGCGAATTGACTTGCGCTTTGACATTCGAATAGCATCCTCTTTTGCTTCCAGTTCTTCCTCTTCTTCCCAGCATTCATCACTTCGAGAACGTATTACAGGAACAAATGGTTTAGCCTCTTCTGTCTTTAATGCGTCTAATCCCTTTTTTATTTCCTTTTTTTCTCTAGGAGAAACACCTTCTCGCGGAGAACTTAGATAGTCAGCTAATTCTTGGTTATATGTTACTGGAAATGTTGGTTTCTTGAATCTTTCGGGATTTATCGGACACTTCTCTTCGCCACACCATTTGAGATGATTTGGGTTGCCCATCTGGTGATTCTTATAGCAAACTGGGTTACATTCTTTGCAAACCAACTCGCTACCAAACCACGCAAGATGACAATGAATAGATTTGGTTTCAAGTTTTTCATAAGTTTTAGCCAAGTTTTCCACACTAGCTCCTTCCCATATTTTTATTTCATGATACAACGATATTGCTTTTTCCCACGGAATATCTCTTGCTTCAAATTCTCTAATCATTTTGAGTTCCTTTAAGGTAACTACAGAAACGTGACCGTAACACATTTCAAGTGTAGCATTTCGTTGTTGAGCATGACATATTGGACAGTCCAATACTCCGCCTAAACCTATAGGCATCCAATTATCTGGATATTCTTCACTTACCCAACCGCAAATACATATCATATATTTTGCCATATTAGTCATCTATAGAATGTATCTATCGGTCACTAATAAACCTTGCGGTTTCTCTCATCTTTTTGAGGTCTTCTCGTTTAGCGTATCGGGCATAATACATGATAAAAAACGCCCATACCAATCCCAGAAACCCAAAGTAATTGAAAAGAATCACAGCCGTTAGAAGCCACCACATTAGAGAAAGCTGTAGAGTAATGAAAAGATTCCAGAGTTTCTTGAGGGGATTCATGAAGGATTAAACACCCAATTGTCAGTAAGATATGCTTGCCAGAATAATGAACCGTCTTCTAATTCTTCCTCGCTCAAAATTCTTCCTCTCCTATCATTCCATTCATTATGAAATACCAGATACATTTTTTGCATCCAGTTTCGTAGTCGTAACGGCATGAAGTACAAACCCGTTGTGCTATCCTAGTGGCTCTAGCCTGTTGTTCCTCTTTTGTCAAAGGAATAAATGGCTTTGCCATGCTTATCACTACACAATCTGTATATAGAAGGAGAAAGGTATATATAAGTCTTATGGTTATTGTTCTATTGATTACCATGTGCAACTATCGTTGGGATGACTATTACAACATTGTTCTACTTCCAGCCGACAAAATGAAACCTAAATTTCCGAAAAAAGAAGATGAGAGGGTAAAGGTGCAGTTCGATTGATAAAAATGAAATGTGTTGATTGTGGAAAAGAATTTTTCTGTAAAGGTGATATAGTGTGTGAGGAAAGTGTGTCAAAAGGACTTTCTGTTTGTCTTTGTAAAAAATGCACTTGTAAAAGTAAAGGTCAAATTAAAGAATGTGGTTATAGAGAACTTGGAGAGAAGGTCGAGTTCACTTGATTTGCGATGGGTGTGGCAAAGATGTTCAAGTATTATACAAGAAGCCAAAGACGACACGATGGCTCTGTGAGAATTGTAAACATATAAAAGAAAAAACTAAGGTGCAGTTCACTTGAAAATCCCTATAATTATGGTTCCCATAGACAAAATAATTCCAAGAGGAAATCCCAAAGTTGAGAAGGTATTACTTGAAGATATTCGAGTTAATGGATTAAAAGAGCCTTTGCGAGTAATGTTTCGTGAAGATGGAAAAGCCATAATTCTGAATGGTCATCATCGGTACTTTTGTTGTAAAGAATTGAACTATAAAGAAATACCATGTTTTGATGGGAAAATTTATTACCCACCTAATTCCTATCTTGATTATCCCAAATCAATTTGATTGGGGTCTGGACCATCTTCTAAATTCCAATGTGTAGTTTCATATTCGTGAAGCCAATGTTTGTATTCTTCCTCTCGTTTACGCATCTTCTTTATGTCGGCTATTTTTTGATGGTCAAATACAATATTGATTATTGGAGCATGTACTATATCTAATTCACCATCTTTATCAAATATTCTCCTATGGTCTGTTGACCAATGTATTGTTTCTGTCTTTTTAACAAGTCCATATCTTAGAAGTGCCGTATGAGGTTTATAAAATTTCCAATAAATACGATATACTTTCTCATTTGATATTTCAAGCGTTTTACGAACATTATCGCCCCACATGATTATTATCTCATCTGAGTCGAGAAAAATTGCCCAATCTCCATCACCACAAAATTTTAATGATTCTGTCCTAGCTTCCCATTGATGCATAGGTCGTAATCTTGTGTAACAAACACGAGATTTTGAATGTTCAGAAAAATTCAAAATTATTTCCTGTGTTTCATCAGTTGAATGGTCTAAACCACTCGTACCAATCCATCGCCCGTCAAGACAAAATATCTCATCAACTTTGCCGTCTATAGATTTTAAGGCTTCTAGAACTACATCAGCCGAGTTGTAAACTGGCATTAAGCAAATAAGTTTGTTCATATTCTATTTCTACTCACATATCTGTTCAAGTCTTCTATTCCGAACATATGATTAACCTCTCTTTCCTCAAGTTCAAACCATAATTCATCTTTAGTAAACTTCCATTGTTTCTCTCTTTCAAATATGGCTTTATAGATAACGCCTTTCTCTTCCGTATCAGCGATAACTCTAAGACTCTGTAACTGAACTTTAGCAGTTTCTATAGTTACTATTTGAAATTCCCAGACTAACCATACTTTCTTTTTAGGTATCATAGAATAACCGTTTCTCTTCAACGCCTAATTCTTCTAAGGCTTTCTTTACTTCATCAAAGAATCCCATATTTATAAGTGCCCGTGGACATGCTTTTCGAACTTTTGCCCAATGATAAGCGAAATCTCTGCCGTCAATATTAAGCATAAATACCATTACGGCACATGCGATAGTATTTGACCGAGATATTCCGCCGCAACATCTAACTACAACTTTTTGCCCGACAGAAAGAAGGTTAGCTATGATTTGTATTTTGGTTTTTATAGCTTCAATATCGTTGCCAGTTCCATCCTTTATATCTCTAACATCTACGATTATCCATCCTTCGGGAGTCATAGATTCTAAGATGTTACAAGTTGCCAAATGGTCTTTCCAGATTTCAAACATTACTGTTTCACCTATCTACACACTAATACGCATTCATTCCTTATAAACTTTGTGGTAGAACGCCCATGCTCAAAATTTCGAACATATCAATCGTCCTCATGCAATTTTGGCATTAGATAATACTTCTTTGAAAGACAGTTAATACAATAGTATGCACAGGTATGCAAATTCTCACAATATGCCGCTTCGATTTCTGTTAATTCTCTTTTACAACTTTTACATTTTTTACCAGACGACTTAACCCATTGTTTCATTGTTTCATTCAATTTTTACTACCACATTTATTCCAACACACTTCACATATCCATGACATTGAAGTGCCGTTCCAGTAAAGATGAACTTCTTGAACGAGAACATCGTTTCCACAATGGTCACAAGATTTAATAGCAACCATTATTTCACCTGATTGTCAATATCTTTTTGTGTATAACCATAATAGACAGGAAACTCTAAACCTTTTCTACAATCTTGGTTAATACACATCCATTTGCAATCGACACGCTGACGTTCCTTCTCTTCATTAACCCGAATAAGCAATTCACCACATTTGGGGCATTTAAGAAGTTTAACTTCCTCGGTCATAAATCGAGAATCCCCAATTTGACGAATGTTCCTATAATCCAGTACCAAAGAGTTATCGGGGTTGTAAGCCATAGACTAATTTCAAGAGCCATTGGAATATTTTTTCTATCTAGGAAAAACATTATGTCCACTTGAATTTTCCATCTGGCTTCGTTAAAGTTCATGGTTCTTCCTTCTTTTCTTCCTTGAATTCTAAAGATTTCTGTAGTTCCTTTTTGTATCCCTCTAAGCCCAACTTCTTTATTTTGTCTTCTATGAATGCGGTAACTTCATTCTTTGCTTCGACTACAGTTTCATCCATCTGTTCTGAGAATTGTCTTTTTATAAAAGGAACATTATTTTCTATCTGCATCTTTAACTGGTCGAGTTGCTTTTGAATTTCTTCCCTATCATGTTTTCCTATGCTCGGCTTCGCTAGTATCCCAGCAATCTTGGTGTAAAATTGGTTAGTAGTCGATGCGACTTCCTTCATCTTATCTTCGAATTCGGTATCGAACTGCACACGTTTACTTTCAAATTGTGCCTCTTTTACTTCATGTCCATCCATGTAACGTATTGTGCATGGGGTTCCTTCACCCTGATTCAAAGATGTTATAGCATCTGCAAACTGTGACGGCGAAAGATAAACGGATACTATCGGTACGCCGTGGTCCGACATAATCCAATCTTTGTAAAGGTCCCTCATAAGAATAGCTTTGCTAATATCTACTCTGATGAATGTTCTCTGCTGGATACTGCTTCCAAACAAATTCATTTTCTCTGAGCAAACGCCCCTAGAGATATTTATTACACCAAAACTTGGGTGTCTTATTTCTTTTCTTTTCTCTTCATCAGGCATATTTTTTTGGCTTCCTTTTATGTAGTTTCTCTCGTAAATCTTTTAAATCAAATTGTGACGGTTTGGAAACACAGAGAGAACCAATATCGCTTACTTCTTCTGAAAAACCAAATCGCCGCATTATTCGATAAATTAATGCATGTTCCAACTCGTGGCTAATTACATCATCAACGGTTTTCAATTGGAACAAACGTTTCAAATACATTTTGTTCAACCTAATAAGGTTGTAATAAGGTGAATATTCCCCACTAATACGACTATCGAGATTAGAAGCCCTCAAAAATACATCGTTAAAATCCACGGCATATTCTTCTCTATATTTCTTGAAGCAACATACGCACAATTCACATTTATCTATCTGTGTATCGGGGTTATATTTTTCTTTAAGACTCTTTTTAGCTTTTTTAAGCCAGTTCATTTTCTTCCCTCATTTATGTGCCAAGTTGAACAGTCTATTAGAGTATGCCCATTTTCACTATATACTTCAACGTCTGCCGCAAAGTGACTGTGCCATCTCTTCTTTTTATCCTGATGCCAACCACGATGACAAACATTACAAGTATAAAGGTCGGCATCTAGTTGAACGTTATGTCTGGGATTTACTAATTCTCCTTTTCTGCAATGTGGACATATCATTTTCTCATTACCTTTACAACTTTAAGATACCTATAGACTCTGTTATATTCTCGCCTTGCTTCCAAATATTCTTTAAGACTTTCTGAAATTATTCGTAATTCTTCATCGGTCATTTCTTTCTACTCTCCATATATCACTATCATCATCTTTTTAAATAAGAAATTTTATTATCTTCGAGAAGTTTTTGGAGATAATGTTCGTAATGTAATCCACATTTGGCACATTCTGTAACCCAATCATAATCACTTTGCCATTTATGTTCTGGGCAATGTTCTTCACAATAGTATTTGTCTTCGTAAAGATGACAAAGATTCATAACAAGCCGTGCATTACAAATAGTACAATTTCGAAAGGATTCTATCTCTTTCTTTTTCTGTTCCCATTCCTCATTAGAAAGATTTAATATTCCTTCAAATGTAGCTTTCATTTTTTCTTCTCCGTCCATTCTCTGCAACTTCCCCACCATCTATGGGTGCATTCTTCATTTCCACAGGTTGCACAACAATTATACGGTCTAAAGTTAACGGGATACCTTCTCATTTCTTTCTTCGCTCCATGTAATCTTCATAGAATGTGAACAAGTTTCCACGACTTGAGTAGAGATGTTTTCGGCATTCTTCTGAAACGGCTTTAGCAATAAGTGGCATATCATGTTTTGGTGTACCATCTAATCCAAAGTCCGCTTCGACATGGCTTATTGCACCCATGATTTCGCTCTCTGGAATTTGTGGTAACTTTGGCGGTCCCTCTCGTATCCGTTCGACTATTGGCTTTGGAATATCTAGTTTCACTTTTGCTTGAATATACTCTCCTTCTTTATCGAATGTTTTCAGTACCATACCTTCATCTTTGCCGTAATCCTTTTCGGTGTTACAGTATTCCAGAACGTGATTAGAAAACTTTATCAAATCCTTTATTGTTCTGTGTCTTGTTGATGCGTAAAGCTGGACAACTGGAATTTTAGAGTGATAACAATATTGATATACCTGTGTATAAGGAAGGAAATTCTTGAGTGCGGTATCGTAGATGTCAACAACGAACAGGATAGGCTTTTCATACCTTCTTATCCCTGTGACGCTTGCACCTTTGGCACATTCTTCTACAATTACTCTGAATGTTGGATTAGCTTCGATTAGTGCTACGATTTTCTCATAATCCTCTACACAATCTTTTCTTACTCTGGCTTGAATATCCTTAGCGGCTATCTCTTGATTATGACTTGATATGACAAACTCGAACTGTTTCCGCGTATGTGGTTTCTTTCTCTTCCATATGGTAACATTTTCACCATCTTCTTTTATTGTCCATTGAAGTCTAAGTCCGAGCAATGACCTTCTAAGTCTGGCATTAGTTGTCAAAATAGGAATATGAGGGTAGTGTTCCCACGGAAGTTCTTTTTGGCGTTTCTTTGTTCCAGTAAAGAATGGAGATATACATATGGCTGGTTTATCGAAATCAACCTTAACAGATTCCTTAACCAACTTTCTCAGTTTTGCATTATTACATCTAGTATCAATCAATTCTTTAGCTTTAGGGTCCCATTCGAATCCTTCTGGAATCTTTCGTGGTTTTCTCATCTTCTTTCCTAATTTCTCCAACCTTTTGAATACTTTGGAAGGTTTCCAGATTTCGTCTGGATTATCTGCGCCTGTCATTACTTCTCAGCCTTTTGTGCTTTCTCAAGTTTCTTTTTCAGTTCGGCTATGTGAGCGTCTTTCTTCTTTACTTCTTCTATGATTTTTGCAGTTTCGGGGTCAATCAATGGTATCATTTCTTCTTTTGTGGGTATCATAGTTTCTGGTTTCTTAAATTGTTCGGCTAGTTTTGCTTGGCGTTCAGCTTCCATTGCGGCACGTTCTTTCTTCTGTAGTTCATATGCTTCCGCTTTTCTAGTTTCCTGATAGTCTGTCTGGGTTTTTCTGAAAATTTCATATTTGTAAATATCAGCGTTACTTATCGAATCTGGAACCACCTTTATGTCATCAGGCACACCCATTGCAATTTTTCGTTCACGATTCTTGGTAGCTTGTTCGCTTCTAATTTGCCAATTACGACATTTCTGGCACATTGATTTCTCTGGAATCATAACATTGTCAACCTCTGTGTTCGGTTCCTTTATTAGTCTTTTTCCTTTTTCTTCGAGACTTCGAGTTGAACCCTCAATTTTTGTGCCCATACTATTCCATTCGGTTGGAACAGTTTTACGAAATACCTTCTTACATTTAGGGCAACCAAAAATATTCCCATCAATAGACTTCGCCAATTCTGTTTTGTCGTCAGGGCAAGTATGTTTCTTGAAGACGTAAACCTTCAACATTGTTACGAAATAATCTTGTCCACATGATGAACATTTCTGTTTTTGTTTCATATTTCAATCACTATAAAGGTATTACGCACTCGTCCTATTTAAACTTTGCGTCAGAAACTCCATGCTCAACTTCTAATCAATGAGAGGGTCAACCATTCATTGACGAGAACCATAATGTCATCTGGGTATTTTGGAAACTCTGGAATATCTAAAAATAGAAACAACTCGATAAAGAAGTAAGGCTTTCGGTCTGTCCAATAAATTCTTTGAACCATCGAAGGACGTATTCTAAGTTCTTTTATCAATCGAACTTCACCTTTTCAGACTCTACACGAACTTTATAACAGTCATCAAATGCATGGGGATTCTCAATATACGAACGAGTTTTCTTCCAACATTTTCTACAGAAACATTCTTTGGTTCTACAGTCTTTAAACTTGGCATCACATTCGAATTCGATACCGCAATTAAGGCATTTCAATCGAATTGGACCTTCTCTATTTTATGAAAATAGTTGTAATATTCGTGAGCAAGTCGTACAAACCATCTCATACATGCTCTATGATTACTACCACATTGAGTGGTCGGTGGTGGTATTATACATCCCCATGTATTTTTTGGTTTCATGTGAACGTAACCTTTTCTTCTTCTACAAATTTAATTGCCATCATAATAAAACGAGTGTACCATCCTAAAGCCGCTCTGCATTTGTTATTTCCAAGTCGAAATTTGTGATTATGGATTTGCCTATATAATTTTGTTTGAGCCATCCCGCCATTCCCTCAGTCCGTAACTTTTGTTTGCCTTAATGAACACGAGTGGACCGTGGGTATAACTCATTTCCTTAACTTCTCTTTGCAATCTTGGAATCAGATTAAGTTTATCTTGAACGGTCCATTCTGATTTTTGAGCGGCTTGAATATCTTTCTTAATAAGGGCATCAGCCATAATGTTGACACAGCATATCTCACCACATTGTATAAGTCTGTCAGTCACGACATGAGTTAATTCGTTAAGTTCTTCTCCTGTAAAATCATTCACCGTAAAGTGTGAATTAACATTAATCATATGTGGTTGGTCTTTGAAAATAATTTTCGTCCTATATTGCCATTTCTTCCACCACGACTGAACCCAAAAATGAACAAATTCCTCTGTGTCTTTTATATCTTGCAAATTTTTGGTTACGCCAAAATTTTCTACAATTAATGATATAATCTCTTCCATGATTACTTGTTGCGAAGGTAGAAACTCTTGAGATATTTGTTTATCAACACTCATATGGTTTCTGTCAAGATATTCAGTATAATTCTTAAAGTCTTCAATGCAGATTTCATAAACCTTTCGGTCTTCGCCAGTAAGACTTAGCAATGGACAAATTTCAGCTAGATTATTGAAAATTAACGTGTTAATCCAAAATCTCATATCTATATTAAGAGCCATTATACATCAATACTCCAACTACTATAATCTCTCCGTCCCTTATAAACCTTACGCTAGAATAACCATGCTCAATTTAAAGGTTATGATGCCAGTTAATCAACTGATTAAAATATTGGTTTTGATAACCTTCTCCGCCGTTTTCCCATGCTTTCAACATGCTTTATAATATAGTTATCAAACTTTAGTTCTGATTTTTTTCTGCTTGGCGTGAAACTTTTTGTGACATTTTGTGTGAGCCAATACTAGATATTCAGGAGAATAAGAAACATGGTGAATATCAACTTTGTCCCTTCCATCAATCGGAAAATCGGATGCATCAAAAGGCAAACCACAAAAGTAGCATATTGTTGGATTAGACCTTTGCATTATAGAAATTATGTTTATCATGCGTTCTTTAAAAAGAAATGTGCGATAGGACTTAGAAATCTTCTTCGTCTTTTTGCTCTTCAAGTTTCTTACCTCTAAGTTTGTATTCGGTTTCTACTGGATTTTCTCCGAACCTAGCTTTATCGGAAAGTATTTCTTCCATAGTTGATTTGGGACTATCACCAGTTTCCCAATCCTTATCTGCAATACGCTCCCAGCATTTGGCACATACACCTATTTGACCCTTCTTTTTCCAAGTTATATAAACAATGGCTGGGTCTTCGAGAGTCTTGCACCGAACGTGAAGTTTCATTTCATTTACTTGGCACATTGAGTTCTTTTTCTCCTAAAGTCCATTCTAACAAATCTATGTAACTTTTCAAAATATGGAACATCGCCCACTCGTGGTCAACTTTAGCTTTTTCTCTCAACTTCTTGAAAGAATCAATCATCATATGAATTTCTTCAACAGTTTTTCTCTTATACGCCATAATGAAGTTGCTCCTGTAGTTTGACTAAGAAACTAATCCAATTCTCATGATTCTTCATTGAACGAGTTGCACAATGAGAAAGTTCCTCAACCAAGACAGCACTCATGAATTGACTTATTCCGACCATATCCTCTGGACAGTCATGCATCTTCTTAGCCATATAAAGATTCATCGTCACCAAGTTAATAGGCTTTGCATAGAATGTATTTCCAGATTGAAGTCTTTTGTTCCAGACCCAGATAATATAGGGGTCTTCATCTATATCAGGTTCTTTGAATATATACTTGTCTTTTATTCGTATTGTCTTTATCTGTGGTGCATTAGGAAAATTCAATTCAAGAGGCATTTTTTTCTTCCTTCTCTTTTGGTACTTCTTGCATAGGACCACCTTGCCATTCTACTTTATCCTTCTTTGGTCGCCCACGCTTTCGTTTCTCAAGAGTTTCCCCAATTTCCATCTGAATGTCTTTGTCTGCTTTCCACTCAGTTTTTGGATAAATTTTAGCAAAACATTCTCTATTAAAAGTAGCCAAGCAAACTCTGAATGTGCATTTACATTTAGGACATTCAAGTAAACCTTCTGGACCTTTATTCTCTTCTTTGAGTTGAAGTTCTGCGTTACAATGTGGACAATGAATGGTTACTGGCATTATTGTATCAATCCTTCCTTTGCTAATTTCTTTGCTTCTCTCCAATTCGTTTTGAGCAATTTTCGTTTGCATTCCGCACAATTATCTACGCTGTCGTCATTTCCTAACTCATAAGTGTTTCCTAGATATAGCCAACGTCCGCAAAGCGCACGATGTTCCTTGACATAATGTGCCTTTTTGCTATTAAGAAACCAAACCCATCCTTCCTTAAGTGGTGCTGGTTGTCTCCAATCGTCACCAACCCGATAACCACATTTACGACATTCCATCTTTGTATAAGTTTCTGAAACATATGTAAGTTTGACTTCTATTGAGCCGCACTTCGGACATTTCTCTTGATTGATAGGAAGAACTGGCTTGATTGTTGGTACTTTCGGTATTTCTGGCATTATTCATTAACCTCTACTGATTTGGCTCCCATAACGATATAGGCTTTGAATGCTTCATTTATTTCCCTAAGAGCTTGTTCCATTATCCAAAGATTATAGGATTCGCCTATTTTTCTTTGTGCCCATCTTCTCAAGCTCTCGTAATCCCTTATAGTTATTTTACCCATTTTTAGGTCACTATCCTATTATATCAGTCGTCCTATATAAATCTTGCGTAAAAAACACCATGCTCAATATTTGAAATCTTTCACATAGGTAGCCCACGGACGGTTTTTTGCCGTTTCATTAGACATAGCACCCAAATGAGCGAACTTTATTCTGAAATCAAGATGAACTGAATATCCCAAACTACCAGCTAAAAGACAAAATCCAAAGTCTTCGCTTGCCCCCTCTTCTTGTTTAGCCAAATCATGGCGTATAGGAACAAAATTCAATCTTTTATCATTAAGAATTTTTCTGCTTAACGCCAAAGCACCAGCACTTGTGCAAGTCGCTTTGTATATCTTTCCCTCGTCATAATCTTGATATTTAAAGCCGAGAACATTAAGATTAAGTTGTCTGGCTTTTCTTATCTCTTTTGCAATTCCTCGTTTTATAATCGGAACAGTCCCTTTCGGCATGTCCTTAATAGGAGCATCAATAGACCATACGGTTGCTACCATAGTTTCTTGTGGAAAATCCCTAGTATATGACCCGCCACAAATATCGAGATTATTGTCGTAATAAATATTATCCAAAAACCTTTGAATAAAATCTTTATCCTGTGGGATACAGTCATCATCGAGAAATATCGCTATGTTTGCACCAAATGTTCTTGCCCGTGTTAAAAGCAGTTGACGAACATTAGCTATTGGCTCATAAGGTTGTCCCTTAGCGGCATCTTCTTTGAACCAAATACGAATAACTTCGTGTGGCAACTGAAACTTTTCAATCAGTTCAAGAGTATTATCTACGCTATTGTTTTCGCAGAAGATGACTTTTTCAGGCTGTGGGTCTAAGCGATAAAGTGCTCGTTCGAAAACTTTCCAGCAACGTCTTGTAGTATTGTAAATAGGCACAAGAAGAACTACATCTTTAGCTACTTTCCCTAAAAATGGGGTATCATCTCTAACCCAAAGAAGAGTGAAAGAAACTTTGAAGCCCTCAATTTCTATTAGTGGCAACATTGATTATTTTTCTTCCCCATTGTATTCTATTCCATCCACGTTCATTGAAATAGGTAATAGCATAACAAAGTCCTTCTATCCCAATTGCTACGCCTAAAGATTCCGCTGGACGTTGGAAGATAAGGTCGAGAACTATGAAGTCAAATACTACTTCCAACATCTTTGCGGTTACACCTTTAAGGACTGTACGCAAACGACTTTCGCAGACCTTATGCTCGTGGTCGCATTTGGACATTAGATTGCCTCTGTTTCTTCTTCGCTTGGAATGGTTTCTTTGCGCCAGCATCTCTAACTAATTCTTCTGCCGTCTTTGGTTTAGTCTTGTATGAGATGACTTCTGCACCAACTTTGAATTTCTGCCACGGATGGTCTTGGCATATGAAATATTTGGTGAGTCCTTCTCGGCATTTAGGCATGAAATCTTTGCGGCATTTCAAGCATTTACGCATACCTTTCTTTTTCTCGGTCAAGATGAATGGCTTAGATTGACTTCTTTTACAGTTAGGGCATTCGGATAATCCCAAGTTAGTTATGAGTTTTCTGGTTCGCAGTAATCTAATACATTTTGGTTCTGGACATCTAGGGTTCAAACTCATTCACCACCTTTATTCTTCGCTCCATTGATTGAAATGCGGTATTACCAATTGTATTGGTTTCTGCGATAATTCAATGGCTTTTTTATTATCCACTAGCCAGCTAAGAACTTTTAGATAGATAGTCTCATATGGGGTTCTCGGCATCTTCTTCTCTTGTAACTTACAAAGCAAATAGTATGCTTCTCGGTCAACAAGATAAGTTTTTTCTCCGATGTAAACCATTGACATATAATCTGGCATAAAACCATCTACTTCGTTTGTCTATTGGCGTATGTGAGAATCCCATGTAATTTGCCATTCCCGTTGTTGATTGTGCAGTAGAGACATTCCTCAATAACGAATAGCTTTCCGTCAATATGTTGTGTGTACTTCATACGTTTATGTCGTCCACAAGTAAGACACGGTTCTTCAACATTAACTACAACGATTCGCCCATCCATTTCCTTGATTTTTCGTTTCTCGTCTTCGCTTATGTTTTCTAAAGGAATCCGCATACAACTTCGGATTTGTTTTATCATTTTTTTCTTACCTTGAATATATACACGCATTCGTCCTATATAAACCTTGCCCTAGAAAGACCATGCTCAACTTTCGAGTCTCTGTTCTTTTCCAAGATGTCTCAGAATAATAAATTGATGATGAAATCCCTCAACTGGTGGAATAAGATTTTCGCCCTTCATTTTCCATTCTATACTATATCTATCGGTTGCATGAATCCAAAGTCCATCATATTCGAAACTCATATTACCATCTTGGTCTATTTCTCTTTGTTACAGGTTCTAGGCAAGTGCCATTTACTCCATACAAAGAAATGAAGTGAGCTATGAAAGTTCCTCTATATCCTTTAATGTTAAAGTCTGCATTCCAATCTTTGCGATACTTTATTAGGATTTTGATAATCTCAACTTCTGTGAATTCATGAATATATGTTCCTAAATCCTGAGAATATCTGGGAGCAATTTCTACTGTTTCTGTTGCAAAACAAACCCCAGTTTCGGAAAGATAAACTGGGCGAACATGGTCATTGCATAAATGTCGAGAACGACAATGTTTACATATATCATGTTTCCATTCACTACATTCATGAACACATGTAAATTTGAAACCTAATAGGTCATGCTTTGTATATACCTTTCGTTCACTCAATCAATATACCCTCGGACCTTAATTCTCTAATTACATCGTCACGAGAAATTGGTAGAAGTATTCTCTTATAATAGAGTGCCCAATCGAACATAACGTGCATCTTTGCTACTTCAATAAATCTTTCACGTTGTTTTATATCTGGGTAATCCTCTGGGTTGTATTTATCATAAATTGCAATTGTATAGTGTGTATCTATCCAATGAGTACGTCCGTTAGTTCCATTATATGTTCCATCTATCCACTTATGAACTTCGGGATAAGATTCTCCAAAAATTTTCCAATCAATATCTTCATGAATTTTCGGGTTAGGCATATTTTCTCACTAAGGGATAACATAGAGTAAAGGAAGTATTTAAATCTTGCGGAAAAAGAGGGAGAGTGAAGGTAGTTCTTATTCTTGATGAGAACTGCCTTTTGGTGCGGGGAAGGACATTTTTCGTTCTTCCTCTTCCATTTTCGCCTTACGAAGTTCTGCACATTTCTTGCTGTCGGTTGTCTTGTCGTAAACAAACTGGAAAAAGTTTTCTTCTAGGAAACGGTAGATACTATCAATCGGTATGAAAAATCCCATCCAAGTGATTATGTCCACACCGAAACCAAGTTGCACACTTGCTACTCTAGCGGTATTTCCTATATATTCATAGGTATCTTCCAGAAAAACTGGACCGCCTGAGTTGCCAAAGATGATGTTGGCAGAAGTCATCCAGTATTCTTTTGCTTCTATTTGGTCGCCTTTGCTTGTCAAACTTCCAAAAGTGAAAAACGGATTATGTGCCATCGAACAACCACAGCTTATCATTGATGTGCCGAGTTTTATATCATCTCCTTTTTCTCTTGGAAAGAGTTTTGCAACATGTTCTACTTTATCAGAGCATTTTACCTTGAGTAAAGCGACATCAAGTGGTTTATCATAAGCAACTATTTCGGCATCCAAAGTTGTGCCACCTATGCATCGACTCAACTTTTCGTATTTGAAAAGTTCCACACGCACAAGTTCGTTAGCTTCAACCGTGATGTCTTTCTTGGAAATGCTAGACCACTTTTTGACGAACTTGATTGCTTCTTCAACAACGTGGTGGCAAGTTACAACATATGATTCATACTCTTTGTCTTCGTCTGGTTTGTCGATAGTCTCTGGTGTTACAGCCGAGTAGATAACTACGCCAGTTCCAGCGGCATGTTCCGTCAAAACTCTAACAATAGGATAAAGGATATTCCGATGAATTTCTTTTAGTTTTTCAGCAGATATTCCCATCATAGTCACCTATAAAGTAATAGACAACCCAAGTATATAAGTGTTATGGTTTATGGTTTAACCAAAACTTTGTCCTATATGGTCAATTACACCAGACCAACCACCATCGCCATCTTCATCCTCTTCTTCTTCTTCCTCATCTGGACCCATTAATTCATTCCAAATATTGTTTTCGCTTTTCTCTCCATCTTCGGGCGGTGGGGGCAAGACATCCTCTTCCATTCTTTCTAAAATATGAAAAGCGCAAAGATAAATTTGAACCATCTCATACATTCCTCTACGTTCACGTTTCACAAGAACAGGATACAAACTTTCAGTTGATTTACCACAAACATCACACTTCGGACCAATAGCTTTCTCTTTTGCTTCTTCTTCCTCTGGGCAATAATCGTCTTCTGACATAATCAACACCAAGAAAGATAAAGTAGAAGTAGTATTTAAAGGTTATGGATGTGGTCTCTGAGCAGTTTCCGAAGCGTGTTTCTCGCGTTTTCGTTTGTTGAAATCATGACGTACATTAATGTTAATCATGTAAAGGGCTTGCAATATCTTGCCTTTAGAATCACAAACTCTACAAGTGAAATATTTCATACATTTTTCCTTTCTAAAGAGGCGGCAAACTGGAAACATATGACTATCCATATACCAAAAGAATCCTTTCTCTATGGTGTTCTCAAGAATAGAACGAACATTATCATCCCATCGTATAACTACTTCGTCAGAATCTATAGCAAAAACCCAATCTCCTTCTGCCACATTTTCTATAGAAGCATCTCTGCATTTTTGTTCACTCATTGGGGACGATAACATAATATAGTCTGCTTTCGTCTTAGAGGTTTTAGAGAAATTTTCTATTATTTGTTTCGTATCGTCAGAAGAATGCAAAGTTGACGGGTTAATCAGCCAACAAGTATCGTAACAATGAATCTCATCAACTTTTCCATCCACACTTCTTAGCGTTTCGAGTAGCATATCTCCGCAATTGTAAACTGGTATCACACAAATTATTCGCATTTATATCTATCTCTTGGAAATGGGGTTGCATGTGGTCCGTAGTTCCGAACTATGCATTCCACTTCCTTCCAGCCTAACATTTTGCAAGCTCTCAATCTGTGAACACCTTCTACAACTTCATAGTAATCTTTTACTCGATGAATTTCTATCGGATTTTTCAAACCATTTTTTGAGATGTCTTCAGCTAATTCTTCTACACGCCGTTTAGCCGCTTTGAATCTACTATAATACAAGTCAAAGTCATCACGAATTTCATCAATTTTGACTAACATTTTATCACTTCGACTTTGGTGGACGTGGACTAGCCTGATGTATATCTTGATGGTAGCGCGTATCTTCTGGTTGGAAATGTTGTAACGGAACTTTGCCTTTTGATGTGCCAACTTTCTCGAAACAATCAAGAAACTGCTTACATAATTTTTCATCATCAAGCAAATCTAAAAGCCGCTTACGCCCAGCTACAACCACTTCATGGTAGAATTTTGGGTCTGTTCTAAGCCGCTCAATAAGTTCAATCTGTTTAGCAAAATCATTTACCTCTGTATAAAGTTCTGGAAACATATCATGAACAGAATTACTTGAACCAACGCAGGGTACACAACTTATTGCACATTCCATACCAAATCTTGACCATCCGCCGTAACCATCGCTATTATCCAGACCCACATCACAATTTCTCCAAAGCAAATCTGTATATGCTACATATTCCATTCGTACATATACTTCGCTATTAACTGGAAGTTTTTCTCGCGCACGAAAAGCATTAACAAATTCTTGTTTGATACTACCATTAAATACTGTTACCGCATAATTTTTAGGTCTTATAACATTTTCAAGAACAGAACGAACATTATGGCTTCTAGCGGAATGATACATTATTGCCAGATTTTTTCCTTTATGATTTTCATTATACCTGTTTACACCATATCTAAAAAGATGAGGCAATAATATTTTGAATATTGGTTTTGTAGTGTATTTTTCAAACAACGGATTATCTGTCACCTTAATAATTCCATCTGGTATTTCAAGTATTTTTGTATCTTTGAAGAACTGTTCTGGTCCACCATGATTGTCTGGATTTGGCATTAACTTTAAATCCCACCAACTTCCGTTAGGATTAAATAACCATAACCATTCATCATCCCATTGAGCGAGCATTTTAGCTTCGGGTTTCATAAACGGTTTTGCAAAAATCGGTAAACTCCACCAACTAACACCAGTTGGTTCATATCTTGATGACCGTCTTGTTGCATAAGCGTAAATATAATCAGCTTCTTTCAAAGGGTTCCAATATGGGTCATTGACAAAATCATTATAAACTTTTCTATGAACTGGCGAAGCGTTTATTGATGACACTACAATGTCGAGTTTTGACGCATATTTATTCAAAGCAACAAACCATTGGAAATAATCGCGGCAATCAAACCATGCCACAATACAAAGTTTTTTTGTCATATTTTCCCCTCTTTCCCTAGTACCTTTATTGACCACTTTCGCATTATATCGAATTTCTTCTTGCATTTGGCAACTTCTTTGGCTATTTCTGGGTCTTCCATCTCAGCTATCCTAAGTTCATTTGACCGTTCGACCCACCTGAATAGCGCGCTGTTTACACTCTGGTTCAACAATACAATGTTAGGCATCAAACAATGTCCACCGATGACTGACGGGTGATATAAAGGTCTGTCGAGTCTGTGAATATGTGTATCGATGAAGATGTCAAGAATATCAGAGAAATCAACACCAAATTCTTTGGAAATTCTATGCATCTCCTGAAACATTGCAATCATTGTAGCGGCGTAACTTGTCTCATACAACTTTGCCAATTCCGTGTTAGTTGAATTACGCATAAGTTCGCATTTAAACCCCGCCTTAATAAGATGATTAAATGCCTCTTTGCCGCCTTCTGGGGTCGCGCCACCGACAAACTTTGTGTAGGTCTTAATGTCTTCAAGCATCTGGGAGTGTACCCCGCGCACAGGCGAGTGCGCTACGTACGGACATTCGCGGTGAATTTCTTCATAAATCATTCTTGTTGTTAGAGGCGGAACTGTACTATGAATTATCACAAGTTTCGGCTCGAATTCGCTTACTAAGTCGCAGACTATGTTTATGAATTTCTTTGCGTCTGAGCACGAAATACAAATATGAAGGGAGTAGATAGTATTAGGAATTTCATCCAAGTCATGAATAGTTTTGTTTTGGTCTCTGTCATATCCGAAGACTTTCCATATCCTCTGCATTTTAAGCAGTTCAAATATTGGACGACCAACTTCGCCTAATCCAACTACAAGAATGTTATCCAATGTAATCACCTATGATTTTTGCGATTTGTTCTGAGGCTGTTCCATTTCCATAAAGCGGCTTCACGTTTTTCGGGAAACTCGGTAGATTATTCAGAATCTCAGAGATTGTCTCATATTTTGTTCCAGTCAGAATTGTCGCTTTACAGTCAGAAAGTTCTTGCCATTCTGGGGTACTGGTCTTCAATGCGATGCAAAGTTTATGAAGATAGAACGCTTCTCTTTGAATGCCACCTGAGTCTGTGATTACTGCATTAGAGAATCGTTCTAAGTTTATCATGTCATAATAGGAAACGGGGTCGATTATCTGAATATTCTTTCCTATATATTTTTCAAGTTTGTTTTCTCTGAGCATTTTTCTTGAGCGCGGATGAATTGGATAAATAACTGGAATAGGACTACTACTTAATGCTTCAAGTATTCCTTTAAATGTCGCTGGATTATCAACATTCCAATCTCTATGAATAGTGGCAACATAGTAAGGCGATGAAATACCCAAATTATCCAAAGTCTTGACCTTCTCTATTTTAGAGAAATGCATCGTGAGAACGTCCAACAGTATGTCGCCAACATTGTAAGCCTTTCCAAATTGCCTTTCGGTAATCAAATTTGTCCAATGGCGTAAACTTGCTGTAAACAAAAGACTTGAAACTGAGTCGGCAACTACCCTGTTTATTTCTTCCATTATATTTCTATCATATGCACGACAACCAGCCTCTATATGAGCAACTGGAATCTTCAGTTTAACTGCCGCAAGTGCCGCGCCCATAGTTGTGTTTGTATCTCCAACAACGACAACCATTGCGGGTTGCATATTCATCAGAATCTTCTCTGTACCTTCGATTATTTTTGCTGTTTGTGCGCCATGTGTGTCTGAGCCAACTTCGAGATTTACGACATGTGGAAATTTCAACTGACTTAAAAAAATTTGGGACATGTTCAAGTCATAATGTTGTCCTGTATCAACTATAATACTTTCGTACTTTAGTTGATTAAGTACAGCAATGACCTTCATATACTGTGGTCTAGTGCCCATCACGAATGCCAGAGGAATCTTTGCAAACTCATTCTTCAACTGTGAATGCCCCTTCATCTAATAGTTCTAGGAAAAAGTATAGCGAAGAGTAGGTTAATTCATACCAGAAACTTGTCTTCCACTTCTTATATGTTTCAAATCGTTCCATGTTAAAATCTTTGAGTGCTGGGTCATGTTCATGTGCAAATTTTCTGTAACCGTGCTGGAAATATGTTTCCCAGTTAGGACCGAATCCTCTTTTTGTACCAACCATCTTACCATAATCCCTGTTAATTGCTGGCAATATGCCGAACTGTTCTATTTCTTTTCGAATCCGCAATTTTGTTATTGGTCCCTCAACTTTGTGGCATATTGGAAGACTACGCATCCATGCTACTATGTCTGGGTGTTTCAAATATGGAATTTTCAAATCAACTCTACCGTGACAATGATAGACATTACCCCAAATGTAATCTCTTTGTAAGTTAAGTGTTTTGGTTTCTTCTGCTTCGAATTTTACAACATCATGTTGAACTGCCCAGAGATTTGTTTCTCCACCTGTTATTGCATCAAGACCTAGACCTATGAACGCTTTGTTTGTGCCGTCCTCTTCGAGAACCTTTGCAATGAAAAGCACTTGTGGACACCATGAAGGTGCTCGCATCAGTTGACAAGATTCCTTTATCAGTTTTGGAACTTCTTCATATGGCATAAATCTCTGAATCAATTTTACCCCTGTGGCATCGCAGACGGCTTTAGCGTATTCTGTTTCGTCTTTGTCTTCACCCCAAGTCATATTGTAGCCTCTAACGTGGTCTGGTCCTAAAATGTCAGCGGTGAATTTCAAGAGTAGTGCTGAATCTATTCCGCCTGAGAGGAATATTCCTACTCTATCAACTTCATGGTTTGGATTCCACTCATTAAGACTTCTTAAAACGGCTAAACGAATCATATCCATGTATTTTCCAGCATAGTCGCTGGTAGAATTATATGGTATTGGTTTGTTGATTGTGTGAGCATATGTATTGTATTCCGTGATTGCTGGTGGAATAATTCCCATTGGTGGATTTAGAAGTCGCATAATATTTTTCAGATAGTAGTTTAGTTTTGCTATGTCTATATCTTTTCTTGTTAAGGTTTTTTTCATTTTTTATCACCTTATACCTATAATATTCATCTACGGATGAGGTCCTTGACATGATTCTTTTTTGTGTACCTCACCTTGTTTCTTCCCATCATCTGGAAGTTTAATAGGACATGGTGTTTCACTTTGTTTCTTCTCATCTTTTAGAAGTTTAATACGATTTAGTTCTTCACTTTGTTTCTTCTCATCTTTTAGAAGATTAGCGTGACATTCAAGTTCTTCAAAAAGATTTCTTCGGTAGATTTTTCCATCAAGTGAAATATGTTGAAGATAAATGTCGCTGGCACAATAGACCTTTAATCCCATTTCCCAGACTTTTTCAATCAAAGGCATAATGATTTCAACGTTGTTTATGCCAGTTCTTCCACCTTTTGTGTAAATTTCTGGCTTCATCATCCAAACGTGACCTGTCATTCCAACTTCAAAAACCACTTGTCCGTGCATTTGTTTGTCAAGTATCCAGTTATCATCAACGTAAGCGACAAATGGTTTACTATCAATTCTTTTCAGAGGACCAGCAATACCATAACCATCAATTGGAGAATCAGGTCTTGAACGCATATGAAGTGGGAATCGTCTGTGATGAACAGCACCAACCCAACCCGCGTCAGGATAGTCTCTGAAAACTTCGAGATACCGCCTGATTGTTTGTATTGGAACAACCACGTCTGCGAAAAGAAACATAATATACTTGTGTTCTGGTTTCAGTTGGTCAAAGAAATAATGATAAACTTTACATAATCGTTTCCCTCTTTCGATTTTATCTGTCATAGTTTGTACTTTATTTTTTCCAGCCCTATTATTAATATAGTCGGATACAGTAGATTTTCCGAATTTCTTCAATCCGTAATCTTGCCTGACAAGTGTAAACGAATGATAGTTGTATTTATTTTTGATTTTCTTCTCGTATTTCTGAAGCATTCCCCATGTATTGTCAACGCTGTCATTTTCGACCCAGACTAAATCAATCATTTCTTTTGGATAGTCAATATTGAGTAAACTTTGGATGTATAAGTCTATCGATTGCTCTTCATTATTGAAGGGAGTACAAACCAAAATTGGAACATATGTCAAACACTTTATTCCGCTCAAAGCACCACCTACTATTTGTTTTTTTTCTTCTATCGGTTCGAATATAAGAATTGGTTCTTTCACTCCAACAAATAAATTCTTGTGGAATCTTGCATCATGAGGAATATAAACTCTCAAGTCAGCAAATTGAGGAATACAATCTTCTGCTAAATCTACAGCAAAAGCAAAATCGTCTGAGTCATAGTGTGGCATAATGTAGGATTTGCAACCGTGCTTTTCAAAGATGTCTCTTCGTATAGCGCATAAAGAGTGTCCTTGAAAGAAACATTGGAATATCTTCTGATTTTTCTCTCTAAAAGAGGATGACAGGAATGCATAGTTTTCAGGCATACTACCTAGATAGACACACTTACTTCTTACGCCAAATTTGTCCAAATATGGAAATGGTTCAATAATGACATTGATTATTGGATGTTCTATTTGTTTTTCGCAATAACTACACATTAACCTTCCTGTCTTGTAGGTGTCGCACATATTTGAACAACCTGAAATTGCTGGAAAGTCATATGTGCAAATGTCATCAAGAAGAAGATTAAGTGCGTCTTCTGAAACATACACATCATCGGATATGAGAATTATGTGTGTGTACTCTGGGTGAAGTGCGACCCATTCTATGGCAATTTTGTGAGCCTCTACATCATTGTAGTATTTTATCCAAAGTTTGTCAACTTGTTTTAGGTTGTCGAAGCATTTCTGAACTTCTGGAAGGTCACGGGGAGAACGAATAATCATAATTGGTTTTATCTCAGAGAGTTCCAGTTTTCTAGGGCGCAAAAACTTTGAAATATCAGTCTCATTCTGGATGAAGTCCAATTTATGAAGTAAACGCTCCCATTCTCTATCGAATTGAGGGGTTTCAGATTTTTGTTGGGTTTCTTCCATTTACATACTCTCCAATTTTCGTCTTATTTTCGACTTAATTGAAACTACATGTCTTGAGAGAATTCGTATTCCATAATGGCGTAAGAAATCTCTCAAGTCATCGCAAATTTCGCTATCTTCTCCTGACCAACTATTATGAATTGCGTCTATTGCCATAAACTTGTCTCCCTGTTCTATCACAATCATATATTCTGAGCATCTTATCTCGAACGGTTCTTTGTAGAATCCTTTGATTGTGATTAACTCAGGACTACTTTCCACAGAAAAATCGTCAAGTTTGTCTTTAAGCAATTCGGCGTATTGCATCATAATTTGCCAAATCATATCTTCTTGTTCTTTCTGAGTAAGTTTCTTCGGGTGATTTGGTGGACCCATAATTACTTTTGCTGGAACACCGCCAACAATCGTGTCGTCTGGAACGTCTTTCGTAACTACTGCACCAGCACCTACATTTGCATTATCGCCTATTGTCACGTTTGGCAAAATTATTGCGCGGTAGCCAATTATTGAGCCTGAACCTATCTTTACTGGACCTATCTTCATTCCGTAACCTTTAACTACTGATTGCCAACAACCATGTGTTAAAATCGCGGAACTTGGACTCAATCCAACGTGGTCGCCAATCGTCACAGGCATAAACACGTTTATGAAACTATCATGCATAACACAACATTTACCTATTTTGATTCTGGCTGTTGGTCTTTCTGAGCCGCCACCACCGATTATAAGTGGAAGAGGCTGGTCATCTGAGTAGAAGAAATCTCCTATCTCGATTGAACGCGCCTTGAACTGTGCATTTGGGCGAATTTTACAAAACTTTCCTATGACAAGTTTCTCATATGCAATGATTGTAGTACCATTACCAATCTCTGTACCTTCGCCAATCGTTATGTCATCAGAAACAATCCTGACATCATTGCCTATCTTAACAGTTTCATGAATGTTTGACTTAGAGCACGTTATCATAGATAATATCCACCGTTCACGGCAATTACTTGTCCTGTTATATAACTAGCATTGTTCGAACTTATAAATGTTATGGTTGAAACAACTTCTTCTACCGTACCGAAACGTTGCATCGGAATCTGTGTTCTGATTTTTTCATGAATTTCTTCAGGTATTCTTAGACCCATTCCAATATCAATATAGCCAAGTGCAACACAATTTACTGTTATACCAAAAAGCGCAACTTCTCTGGCTATTGCCTTTGTGAATCCTATTAATCCAGCTTTTGAAGCCGCATAATTGCTTGTGCCAAATGCACCTGTTTGTCCGACAACTGATGAAATGTTTATGATTCTCCCAAACCTTTTTTCGCGCATATATGGAATAACATATTTCGTACACAGGAATGCACTTGTAAGATTTGTGTCCACAACTGAGTCCCAAGCCTCTTTAGGCATTTTCCAAATGACTGAATCCTTAAAGATTCCAACATTATTTATGAGAATATCTATCTGCCCAAACCACTTAATAACTTGATTAATCATTTGGGTAACTTGGGCTTCGTCTGTGACATCAGCCTTGATTACTTCTACATGAATCTTTGTTGCGGCATAAATCTCATTTACTGCTTTCTGCGCTTCTAAATCGTTCGAATGATAGTTAAGAATCACAGTTGCTTGCTGTCTTGCGAACGCCATAGCAGTTGCTTTTCCTATACCCTGAGTTCCACCCGTTATTAGAACTACTGTCAATTCATTCTACCCCATACAAGTTCAAAGGCTTCTGCATAATCTGTTTTTGCTTGAACCCCACGCATTCTATTATGAGACTCATATTTTACTCTACTTGTAGCATAAGGTCTAGCTTTCTTCTGTGCAACATATAGGTCTAATGCATCCAACTTTCTTTTAACATCCTCTTCTGTAAGAATTATGAAATAGTTTGGTTTGAAATCTGGTGTTGAACTTCGCAAAACTTCGTAGGCTAGAATCGTTGAAGTATCTCTAAAAATTGTAACACAACATTCCGCAATTGTTACGTGGTCCTGATGAAAATCATGAACAGTTGGACAAAGCACCAAATCGGGCATTATTTTTTCTCTGATAACCCAGAGTTGATTTCTTATATCTTGCTTGTGTTCCTCTAGTCTATCGCGGGCATATTGAAACGAAATTATTTCTGATATTCCAAGTGCTTTACATACGGCTTCGTGGTCCTGAATGTGACCTTTGTTTTTCGGGTCTTCCATACATGGTGCAAAATAAACTTCTGTAACCATATGACCCTCTTGAACAAGCCTTACAATTGCGCCGCCAGCCGCAGATTCACCATCATCTGGATGAGCGTCTATTACAAGCACTTTCATTATACCACATCATAAAGAATATAGGTGAGTAAGTATTTAAATGTTACGGTTCAAAGCACTCCCGTATATAGTCTTGTATGGTTTTACACCCAACTACTTTCAATGTATAGTCAGATGGATTAATGTTTTTCTCATAGTTTCTTTGAGGAATACAAACCTTCTTAAATCCCATTCTCTGAGCCGCTAAAATTTTCTCGTGTGCGCCGCCAATAGAAGTAACTTCTATTCCAGATTCGCCCGCTTTCAAATCACCATTTGCTATGTTTATTTCGCCCGTGACCGCTACATCCTGTCGTATCTTCTTTTGAAGCAATACCGAAGCTAGAGCCAGAGTCATCGTTATTCCAGCACTAGGACCTTCAACGCCATGTTCCTGAGCGAAGTCAACATGTGTATAGCATTCTTGTTCCACATCAATACCATATAGTTGAAGGATAACATGCCGAACTTTTGCTATTGAATGTTGAACATAAGATGAATCTTTTGTTGCAACGCCCGTAACGGTAAAGTATCCAAGAGATTTTAGACCAGTTTTTTGCAAACATGATGCTCGAATTGTCAAAACCGAACCTACCATATCTGTTCCTTCTACATTAATTGTGCTTACAGCTAGACCGTGGATTTGTCCTACTTTTGGTTCTTCTGTTGGGTCAATTAATGTATTATATATAATATGGTTTTCAATCTGTTTCTCCATAACTTGTAAAGCAATTGACTTACAATGTTCATTTAAGGCATCATTAACGTGTTTTCTTTCAACTATCTTTAGCCCCTCATTCTGAGCCAGAACACTTGCAGTTTTTATCGTGCCAATCATAGGTCTAAACTTACACGTTATAGTATTGTTCTTTCCACTTTTCCTAATTGCTTCCTCAATCACCGCTATGCAAGCGTCCCTACTGAGAGGCAATAGATGAAAACGTTTGACTTCTTGAGAAATAAATTGAACATATTTTCGGCGATTCTCTGGTATGTTTGGCATATCGTTCGACATATAGACCATTTTACCGTAGCCATGAATGCGGTCTAACAGAGCATAATGAATGTGTGGCAAACTATCCAAATTTCCAGCGGCTATCAAGAAATTCATACATGGAATTGGTTCTGTTGCTACAGCCATTGCCGCTGTGTCACCGCCATTTAGTGAGCCTCTCATAGCAACTGGCAGTTGTCCATCTTCCAGAACAGTCAACAAAGTTATAGCTTCATCGCCAATTAAATTCTTAATTTCGTCTATGTAGAGAATTCCTAAGTGTGCTCTGTGAACATCGCCAGCGGTTACTCTCTGGTGTTCGGGCGTTCCCAAATCTCCTGTCTGATAGGGGTCCCAAGCTATTGAACCGAAGAGTTGTGCGCTTCTGTGTCCTGTAGCATCAATGAAGGGGGCAATTCCACTTGAATTATCAATCAGCAATTTTGGTGCTTGAGTAGCTTCTGCCCCACCTACTCCTTTCTTATTTCCGCCTATCATTCCGCCCATAAATCTTGAAAAGATATAAAGCATTCCACCCATAGACAATGCCATTATTCCAGAAATCACAAGTTGGATATTCGACATTATGCAACCTTGAACCATATATTGTAAGAAATTGCCGTGGAAAAATTCTTGAACTGTCTCTCCCCACATAGTCCAAATTACGTTGTAATACCAATCGGTAAGTCCAGAAATTCCTATGTAGCCTAGAATGAATATCCCTATGCTCATCATAAGCAATATTATAGCTTTAAATCCCCACTTTACAAATCTGCCCTTCTTAGCTTCCATTTTAGCGGCTTTCTTGATTATCTTTGTTCCTTCTGGTGATGGGTGAATTGAAATTCTAGGTTGACAAGGCAAAGTCTTGTTATACCATGAGCATGTATCGTATAGTTTTATCCCTTTCTTTTGATAAAGGTCTGTCATATAACTCTGCATAGCGCGACCCAAAAGACTCTTACCTGTTCCAGCATCTCCTAACATGAGCAGAAAAGGTCCAGAGGGCAACATTTCTTTCGGTAAAGGCTTAGGGTTGAAGACGAGTTCCTTCTTTCCATAATTGAACAGATGAATCTTGTGACCACGAAACTTTATAGCTAATTCCCTTTTTGGCTTCTCAACTATCTCGAATGGTTTCCACCATTTCTTTTCGTTCAACCAACCTAGTTTGTTTACCCATTCATCAATACAAAGTTTGCATTCAGTTATGGCATGTTCTTGTCCGATAATCCAATCGATGAGATTAGGTGAAACTGGATAGTTCTCAGTTGATTGGAAGTTCTCCCAATCCCAACTTTCGTCTGATTTACCAAAAAATTCCTTTAACCTATCCATTATTTTCTTAGGCATGAACACACCTTATAAGAAATAGAGGCAACGAACTATTTAAAGGTTACGGTATTCCATACACTTCTTGGTTGTTAAGAGCCATACCCTTCAACATAATGTAGTTTTCTCCTTGTAGTTTTACGAATGCTTTCTCAAATTTGTCATTATCTTCACATTTCATCAAGTTTCTGAGGTCATTCTTTGTCATATCGTGGCTTTTGAATGCTTCCATCATAATCTTTTGAATGTCCATTGAGGATGTAGATTGACCAGTTTCGAGTTGGGTTACATCATTGCCAACGGTGTCTTTAAGGAATACATCGAACAATCGTTTAACACATTCTACATCAGATGCATCAGCTTCAAGTTTAAGAAGAGACCTTGCCCGCGCAAGTGTCAACCGCTTCAAAGCCTCAAATTGTCTATATGAAAAGGGGAAGGTTTTCTGGTCAGTTGTGTAAGTTTTCCTTACAGCAACAAAATAGTTCTTCAAAGATTCAGCCGCTTCTTTAGAAAGTTTGGGTTTAAGTTTCTTAGAGTATGCAATATATTTTCTCAAAAGTTTTCTGTCTATTGGAGATTTTCTATCGGCATTTTCTATGATGTGGTCCACAACTTCTCTATCCATCTGTTCGTTTGGAATATCAAGCACTTTAAAAATTAAGTCGAACCTACTGAATAGGCTTGGCGGAAACTTTGGAAGATTTTCAAACACCGATTTATATTGGTCATATCTTCCTAAACTTGGATTTGCCGCCGCAATCAATGATGTCCTAGCTTTCAACTGAACATGATAACCAGCTTTGTCAATTGAGACTGTTTGTTGTTCCATCGCTTCGTGAATATTTACTCTATCCTCTTCACGCATCTTATCGATTTCATCTATTGCGGCTACACCTTCGTCTGCCAGAACCAAAACACCAGCGGAGATTTCCCATTCTCCACTATCATTATCTTTGTGAAGTGCCGCAGTTAATCCAGCCGCAGTTGTCCCTCTACCCATTGCATACATTCCTCTGGGCGACAACTCTACAGCCGCACGAAGCAATTGGCTTTTGGCAGTAGCGGGGTCGCCAACCATAAGAATGTGAATATTCCCACGTATAGTTATATCTTCTCGAATTTCCTCTGGGGAACCAAAAATAGCCAATAATACAGCTTCCTTCTCATTCTCATGACCATAGAGCGAAGGAGCAAGAGAATTAATCATCTTCATATAAACTTCTGGGTCTTTAGCTATTTCCTTTAATTGAAGTTCCTCTTCTAATGTGAACACCATTGCGTCTGGGTCTTTACGTCTTTTATTGACAGAGAGAACTTCTAAATAGATTACATTGAACTTTGTTTTGACAAATTTCTGTGAAGCCGACATAGCATTTACTACACAAATAGCTTCTATGTCATCTCCACAATTTACAAAATTTAGAAGATGATTTTTGAATGTGATACATCGTATAGGTCTTGGAATTTTTGAACTAGATATATCATCATATGCCTCTTGAATAGTAAACTCTTGACTGTCTTCTAATGTGCTTAATTGTGGCACAGGTTCCCAAGTTGTTCTGTCATCACAACCTTCACACTTAGGAAATGGTTTAGTAAGTGTCCACGGATTTCCTTGCACAATTGATTGAGATTCTGCCCCGCACATAACACATTTAAAAACAGCTTCTATATACATTGGAAGAATCTTAGCAGTTTTATTTACAAGACCATGAATTTTAACAATGTGACCAATATCATCCGCTCCAATTTCATGAATCAAACTTAGTGGAAAAGTTCCAGTTATGCTTATATGAGTTTTGTCAATCGTTTTCAAACCGATATAAACAACCTCACTATCTACAGCATCTTCAAGAGCCGCCATTCCATAACTCAATGCTGTTCTAATCAACTCATCAGCCGTTGCTTTTTGAAATACAGCCAACTCATCAATGTTCACAATGATTGTATCGGTTGTTCCAGCTACATAATCATCGATATATTTCTTTCCTTTTGGGTCTTTAAGAAATAGGGTTATTGCACCAGCCAGATTTTTCCTTTCCAATGTATTAGATGGCATTCTATCTTCACTTACAGAGAATATTGTCTTACTACCTTATAAACCTTATGGTATGCTTAATCAGTTGATTAATTTATTCATCCAATTCGTCTAACTTATCCAAGAGGTCCATAAGTTCCCGTTTGGTCATCTTCTTCTTTCTGGTCGATAGAGGTTCTATGAAAAATGAGAATGTATTATTTGAAACTATATCTAGTCCAGCAGAGGTAAAAGTCATTCCTCTTTCTGATAAGATGTTTAATGGGTCAATTCCAAATCCAACTATTTGTTCTTTAGAAAGTTGTAATTCTACTAGAGTGATTGAGTAAGATTGTTCTTTTGCTACTGCTAATTCGGTTAAAGAAGTAGATTGTGAACATTCTTTTGCTATTGCTAGTTCGTTTAGAGAAGTAGATTGTGAATATGATTTTGCCACATCCAGTTCAGCAGTTCTATTAGAGTGAGATGACTTTCCTATTACCTTTAATTCTGAAACAGGTTTCTTTGATTCGACTTTTTGAGCTATTTGCAATTCTTTTGTTGGAATTTTCTGTTGATGGCGTATGGAAACTACTTTAAGAGCAATTACTTTGAAGTTGAAGTTACGTTCGATATACTTTACTATTCCTTCTGAAATTCTTCTATCTATTTCCTCTGGATGACCGCCGCCGATTTTTACCTTTTCAAGTTTTACCAGCAAAACATCTATACCAGTATTTTGGGTTATGCCAAGTTTCTCAATCAAAGAATCCACTAAATATTCTTTATTTATTTTGAGTGACGAAAGGAAAGCGTCAATGAGATAACCATTTGCAATTTCATTTCTCTTGAACAGAACATCCAAATAATATGGAATTTCTATACCAAGTTTCTTCATTATCAAATCTGCAAGATATGTTTTAATTACACTTAATTTCTTGAGCACAACATCAATATCATAAGGAATCATTATTCCCAATTTTCGAAGAAGAGTGTCTATTGAATCGGTTTTGGTTAACCCTAATTTTTTAAAGAGAACATCTATGTCATAAGAATATTTTGGTCTAAGTCCAAGTATCCCATATAGCCATAAAATCATTTTACCGCTATCAACTGTTCTTCCTTGTTCCATATAATTTCCTGATGCACCAGCTAATTTATCAGCGGTGAAGAGTTGAATACAACTTGCACCAGATTCCGTAATAGAATCCCGTGCCGTTTGACCCGTCAGCCATTGCTGTGTAACAGGCACTTCAGGACCGTAAAGACATATAGCTTCAAATAGTTCTTCTTTTCCTTTTGGAAGCGTAATAGTATTAGTTTCAGTTGCAGGAGTCCACGGACCACTACCATAAGCCATATGATAATCTGGTGTTCCAGATATTACCGTATTAGCATATGAACAACTTGCGCCCTTATATTGGATTGAGTTTCCAGTCCCACCTAATGTAACTGTAATTGTTTGTGTACCAACTAACGGAGAATATTTGTACCAGAATTCCAGATAAACATTGCCATATTGGTCAGTAAATCGTGTAAGATATGTTGCATTTTGTCCACCTACTTTTACCGAAACTATATTTTGACCCGTTCTGGTTACAGCAATTACAACTAAGTTTGCATCCCCCCCAATAATATGGGTCCAACTCCAAGAGCTTTGACCAGTAGCGCATTTTCCACTTCCATGATGGTCAAATCTAATGGTAGAAATATTCAATCGTTTTAACAAAACGTCTATATCATAAGAACCTTCTACTCGTGATTTAGAAGTCCATGAACCAAACGCTGGTTCTGGACGAACACATTTACGATGCCAAAAAGCATCAAAGTACATTTTTTTACGTGTGGTTGCTAGAACAGCCCCAATCATAGTTCTCATAGCGTTAGTTAATTTAACACCAGTATTTGCCAGTTGAACCCCGTCTATATAAAAGTATGTCAAATTAGTATGTTCTATTTCAAGCAGATGCCATCCTACTGTACGGTTAACTGTTGAAGTTAACCATCCCGTACCATTATTATAAACATATTTAGTCGCGCTTTGAAATTCGCCCACACCTACATAACGTGCAGTAGTATTATTATCCCAAACTAGCCATCCTTCTTCTGCCAACGCTTCCATACGGTCATAGAACATAATTGCCGTTTTCCCCATAGTTTGGTTTTGTGCAAAGCGGTTGTCAAGATACCCGTTATAGCTTGATACTTCTTGCCCACATTCTATTCCTTTTATTTTTTCGTAAACATAACTTGTATCTAATACCACTACACCATTTACAGTCCATAGTTTATCTCCACTCCCAGTTTTTAATGTTTCAAAATCATCGAACCATGAGAATGTATTGAAGCCATTGCTAGTGGTCGTAACATTTGGATTTCCATACCAGATATAAATTGTACGATTAACTGTACTCAAATCTTCTTTGACTTCTACCCAAAATAACGCATAATTTCCATTCACTTTTTCTGCTAACCAATAATCTAAGTCAGTTTTTCCGTCCTCGCTCTTAAATCTAACATCTCCAAAATCGGTTCTACATTCTCCATTTAAATAGACTTTGGCTCTCGTTTCATTTCCAAAGGATTCTGTGCCGTCTGTTCCATTTCCATAGTAAACTTTTATACACACGGGATAGTTTGTTCCAGCGTTACTTGCATAATTTATAGTTAAACCTTTTTTCCACATCCAATTTTGATTCACGATAATACTTAATCTTTTGAGTAGAATATCCATATCATCGGTTCTTGTCAGTCCTAACTTTTGAAGAAGTGCATCTATAGAATCTGTAGTAGTTTGTCTCAAAGCTGTTTGAACATCTATCAGATTAGTCTTAGTAACTCCTAATTTCTTAAACAATACATCAATTGAATCTACAACCGTCAAACCCTGTTTTTGGAGTAAAACATCTATCTGGTCAGTTATAGTTGCGGAATATTTTGAAAGTATAACATCTATCTGTTTTGCATTTGTGATTCCAAGTTTCTTAAAAAGTGTATCTACCGAATCGATTTTAGTTATGTCTAACTTCTTAAAGAGCACGTCTATATCATCTGTGCTTGTAAATCGTAATGCAGTAAGAACGTCTATATCGTAAGGAATTATTACCCCTAATATTTTGAGCAATGTATCTATTGAGTCTGTTGTAGTTAATCCGAGTTTCTTGAACAACACATCAATCGAGTTGGTCTTAGTTATTCCTGATGCCTCAAATAGAACGTCTATCGAATCTGTAACAACAACGCCAATCTTTTTGAACAGAGTATCTATTGAGTCTGTAATAACAACCCCCGTCTTTTCAAATAGAGTGTCTATAGAATCTATAGAAATTAATCTTGAAGCTATTTCAATATCTATAGGATAAATTGAAGTTATCTCCAACTTCTTGAAAAGAATATCTATAGAATCAGTTTTGATAATTCCGCTCTTTTGTAGCAATACGTCTATTGAATCTGTTTTTGTTACTTTTAACTTCTTTAACATCACGTCTATAGAATCAGTTATCGGAATAGCCAATTTTTTAAACAAAATATCTATACTATCTATTTTTGTAATTCCAGTTATCTTGAAAAGAATATCTATAGAGTCTGTACTTATTAATCTCGAAGCTATCTCAACGTCTATTGGATATGCTTTAGTAATCCCTATCTTCTTGAATAAAACGTCTATACTGTCTATTTTTACTATACCCCCTTTCTTGAAAAGAATATCTGTGGAATAAGTCTTTATAAGAATGAGTCTCTTGAATATAACATCTATAGAATTTGTCTTAGTTACTCCTAACTTTTTAAAGAGAGCATCTATTGAATCTGTTTTGGTTAACCCTTGTTTTGCTAGTAAAGTATCAATATCGTAAGTTATATACTTTGTAGTAATACCTGATTTTAGAATAACATCTATAGAATAAGTTTCTGTTAGACCTAACTTACCAAACAACACGTCTATAGAATCTGTCTTGGTTATCCCTAATTTCTTGAAAACTGTATCTATTGAAGTGGTTACAGGTATTGCTACCATCTTGAATATAACATCAATTGAATGGGAATTTTCTGTTTCTTCTTCTTCCCATGCTCCTTGTGCTGGCTCGGTTGCAATCATTTTTCGTGAAAAGAAGTCATCATGAATTTCTGGACCAAGTTTTGCACCATTATCGCATTTTCCTTCAAGATAGACATAGACATCTGTATCTGCAAGAGTGTATGCTTCGTCCGCTCTGAGATAAACTAGCCACGGGTAATCTTTATCTTGTTCATAGAAATAAATATGTCCACCGACAATCTTTATGATGACAACATCTGTTGTTGCCAAAAATGACGCACTATAAAGTGTTCCAGAGTCTTTACTTTGAATATAGATATTTCCGTCACCATAAATAAGAACACGATACCAATCAAGTTGAGTCCAAAGGTCAACATTGGTGTATTGTGTTGGAATTATCCAAAGTCCCATTTGACCCAAATTCTGGGCGTTAGTAGTTCTAAGTCTAATAACACAACCAGAAGCATCAACAACATCTGTTGAGACATACCATGCTTCGTCACCAGCTTTGAGAGCAGTAACTTCTAATTGATTATTAACTTCATCTATTGCACCTAACCCACCTTCCAAAGAATGATATTCTCCAAGAGTCCATTTTGCATCTCTGGAATTATCGTTGAAATTATCGCCCAAATTCCAAAGCGATGATACCGCTGGGTCACTCAAAGATGTGGCGGAACTATTCCCATAGTAAACATACATATTGAAAGCGTCTGATTCCAAACTGTCTGGAATTTCAACCCAGAAGATTGCATAATCACTATTGGTTTTTTGTTCAAGACAGTAATCCAAAAGAGTCTGACCATCGCCAGTTGTGAAACGAATGTCATCAAAATCAGTCTGACAATTTGTATTACATAAGAAACAATCATAGTCGATATAAACTCTCAAATAATAAGTTGCCGTTGACCATGCCCCAAGAAGATAAACTGTTTTATTACGGAATCCATTTGCATCGATAGCAGTTTCGCTTAAGGCATTATGATTCCAGTAACCGTCTATTTGTGGGTCGAGATTGTATGCTTCTAGAGCAACAGAGTTATTGACAAAATCACCAATAACCCCTCTAAGCCTAAGTTTTGTACCACCTATATGAACATATAATTGGGTTGAACTATGAAAGGCACATGGAACAATGTCATTAGTATTACCATCTGGATTAGCAATTGGGTTTCCGATAGAATCATCAAGTTGACCATCTTTAGCCCATGTCTCTAAATCTGCTGATGTTGCTCTGCCAATTGAGTAAACTCCATCATCATCTAAGGCTTCATACATCATGTAGTATGTTGCACCACTTTTCATGATGCACGGGGAAGCAACCATTATTTCATCATATTCGCCATCTACACCAATGTCAACAGCAATACCAACATGGGTGTAATTGCCACTATTAGCAAAGTCGTCTGTTGTGTTGATTTTATACACCCGTATTGGATGTGTTAAACCACCAGAAGTAGTATAGCCTTGAGTGAAGAGATAGATTACTGTTCCAGAAATATAACTTGTTGGGTCACGAATTCCCTCTCCGCTTCCAGTTCTATCTATTACACAAACAGGTATAGTCCAAGTCGTAAATGGTGGTTTAGAATACGTATAGTAGATTTTGTCTGTATCGGATAATCCATCATCACTTGCGCCGTACCAGACATGAAGATAACCACCATCCCAATATGTTGCTGTTTGCCCAGATATGAATTCTGTCCCATCGGGTGGACTTATTGCCACACCTTCCGTAGCAAATCTAATATTTTCCCAATTATCATCGTATTTAGCAACCATTCTTTTTTGATAGTCAGTTCCCGCGCCCGTTGCTGGGTTTATTTGGTTAAATCGTCTATATGTCCAGTTTGCAAGCCAACGAGCAACTTTTCTTGAAGCTATTTGAACGTCTATTGAATCGGTTACTGTTTTTCGTACTTCTTCATTTCCCCAA